>Ga0055480_10000026_pt1 | contig 43688 bp, 36 predicted proteins | sample Muzzi_PWB_D2_FD_57935 | JGI IMG/M metagenome (GOLD analysis project Ga0055480, IMG submission 57935) | Wetland microbial communities from San Francisco Bay, California, USA, that impact long-term carbon sequestration - Muzzi_PWB_D2 | ecosystem: Environmental > Aquatic > Marine > Wetlands ... | reverse complement strand
GGCGGTACCTTACAGCTTTGTACAATGAACGAGATCATCGACAAAGATGAAGCAAAGTTGCGTGATATAGCGGTGGGGAAATTTGTCCAGATAGTGATAAAAGACACCGGTGTCGGTATGGACCAGGACACCTGTTCCCGCATCTTTGAACCATTTTTTACCACGAAACCCAATGGCAGGGGGACAGGCCTCGGATTAGCTTCAGCCTACAGTATTATCAAGAATCACGCCGGATCCATTCAGGTAAAGAGCTCTCCGGGCCATGGTACAACCTTTGATATTCTCTTGCCTGCCAGTCCTGAATAACCGATTCTTGACACGATGGCAAAAAAAACGTCGGTTACAATGGGCCGAGGCACCATTCTGGTGGTCGACGATGAAGAGGTTGTCTCGGAAATGATCTCCGAAATGCTCATCGCCGTAGGCTATACGGTGAAAATAGTCTCCAGCGGAGCCGCAGCAGTCACTCTATACAAAACGGATTCTTCGCGGATCAACCTGGTGGTACTGGACATACTAATGCCCGGAATGAATGGGTTTGAAACCTATGATCGGTTAAAAGAGATAAATCCGTCCATTAAGGTTATTTTTTCAAGCGGCTATAGTTCGGACGAACAGACGCACCGAATTCTGCGTACCGATAAGCAATATTTCCTGCAAAAACCTTTCACCCTGACGGAGCTGTCTGAGGTGATACGCAAGGCTATCGAACCGTAAGGGCGTTTTTGAATCTGATGCTCCCTTCGGGATCCTGCCTTGCGACATGTTATTTCCCGTCATGGTCTAAACGCTTGTCCAGACGTATCATGTTATCATTGCCGTAACCGACAGCCGGGTAAATTGCAATAAGCTCCTCATTGGTCGTTCGGACTTGTACAATAATTTTTGGAGAGCCTTTTTGTTGGATCACTGCGAAGTTGTTTTACACCTGAAAATATCAGATGAATTGTGCCAAACCACTTTGTAGTGGGAGAATCAGAGCCGGCCTGTACGCAGGCGAGGCGGGCCCTGACCTTACAGCCGTTTTATCTTGTTGTAGAGTGCACGCCGGGAGATACCAAGGATGTCACTTGCCCGGGTACGATTATTATTGGTGTATTTGAGGGTTCGGAGAATGACGGCCCGTTCGATCTCTGCCAGGTTCATCCCAAGCTGGAAGGTCATAGAGACATTTTCCTGGCCGTACCGGACGATACGGGCCGGCAATTGCGCTCTGTCGAGGATGTCGCCGGAACAGGATATGACCGACCGCTGGATAATGTTTCGTAGTTCCCGTACATTACCGGGCCATGAGTATGATTCAAGGCTGCCTATAAAATCCGAGGATATACCCCGAATGGTTTTCTGGAAGGCATCGCAGGCTTCCTTAATGAAATGGTCGGTCAGGAGATGGATGTCACCGCGCCGTTCCCGCAGCGGCGGCATGGTAATATGCAGGACGTCAAGTCGATAATAGAGGTCATCGCGGAAATTGCCGGCGCGGATTTCTTCGCTGAGATTGGCATTGGATGCCGCAATAATCCGGACGTCGGCGGTGATGGTCGACGGGTTGCCGAGGCGGGAAAATTCCCGTGATTCCAGCAACCGCAGGAGGCTGATCTGCATCTTCTCATCAATGGTGGCGATCTCGTCCATAAAGACGGTGCCCCCGTCCGCCTGCTCGAAACAACCTCTACGCAGTGAGGTGGCCCCGGTGAAGGCTCCTGCTTCGTGACCGAAAAGTTCGCTGGCCACCAGGTCGGAAGGCAGGGCGCCGATATGTACGGTAATGTAGGGAGCATTGGACCTGCTACTCAGCTCGTGAATGGCTCGCGCAGCCAGTTCCTTGCCGGTTCCGGTCTCCCCGGAGATCAACACCGGAATATCGATGGCCGCCGCCTGGCGGATCAATCGATACACCTGCTGCATGGCCTCGGAACGGCCGACCATGCTCTCAAAGGTGGTCTTTTCCACTTCCGAACGCAACAGCATGTTGAGACCCAGTTGAGGCCGTCTCTCATGCGCCGTTTCGATAAGCAGTTTCAGTTCCTCATCGGTTATCGGCAGGAGCGAATAGTGGTAGGCCCCGGCCCGTAACGCCTGATGGGCAATCTTTAATTTGCTGGGGTGGGTGAAAAACAGGATCTGGGTGGAGGGGCATTTAAAGCGGAGCAGTTCAAGTATTTCAAATGTTTCTTCAGGATCACGTAAGGCTACCGAGCTTGAAAGCAGCATAATGTCGAAGGCCTCCCGCTCGAACCGGTCTACAACCTTGGCAAGCCCCTTCTCGTATGATAGGGAAATCTCATCATCCTTATACATGCCGAGTACCTGGAGCGCCAGCTCCTTGCCTTCGTCGACGCAGATTACCCGCTTTCGATCTTCCTGCTGGTTATCCATATTCTCTTCCCCTGTAATACCGGAATGGAATCGCCGTCAAGATTGATTAACTGAGAACAAAATGCCCAATCTTTTTATGGCCTTCGTCCCTGTCCGGCAACGATCATATCTCTCTGGAACTTGAAATCGTACATTATATAAGATGGCAGGATATTAGCATAATATCTTTTAAGTCACAACCAGTTTATGGAGGAATGCCCAGAAGGGGGCACGTTTATTGTCCTGCTGTACAAACGGGAAGAAATTGCCCATTTGTTTTAGGATTTGATCCGGATCGGCACTTTTCTTCCCAAACTCAACATTGCCATGGTATTTTTTCCCCGTCGCCGCCTTCTGGCCTGACAGAAAAATATTGTTGTAATGGTAACAATATCAGTCTGTTGTGTGGTCGTTTCTGTGCAGGAAGTACCGTTTGTTTTTTCTGGTACTTCGCTTGCAACGAATACGAATCCGAAGGCTGCCAACGCCTCGACCGTGTTGATCGCATACAAAAACATCCAACATGCCATAGATGCAAATCTTCAACGCAAGGGACTGAAATGAGTAAATTACGCAACAGCCATGTATTTACCAGCGAGTCAGTAAGCGAGGGACATCCTGATAAGGTGTGCGACCAGATCTCCGACGCTGTACTCGACGCCTGTCTTAAGGAAGACCCGGCCAGCAGGGTCGCCTGCGAAACAGCGGTAACCACCAATTTTCTCATCAATATCGGTGAAATAACCTGCAACGGCTGGCAGAATATCGACCCGGAAACCCTGGCCCGGCAGGTTGTCAGGGAAATCGGTTATGATCGCGACGAGCTGCTCTTTTGCTGCGACACCTTCGAATACAGTTGTCACATCCATTCGCAATCGAGCGACATATCCCAGGGGGTCAGCCAGGGCGAGGGGCTGTACGAAGAGCAGGGGGCCGGTGACCAGGGCATGATGTTCGGCTATGCCACCCGGGCGACCCCTTCGCTCATGCCGGCGCCTATCCATTACAGTCATATGCTGCTTGAAGCGCTGCAGAACATACGCCGGCGAGGGGTGATCGAATACCTTCGTCCGGACGCCAAGACCCAGGTGTCGGTACTTCATGAAAATGGGGTGCCGACCCGGATTACCAGTGTGGTGGTCTCCCATCAGACCGACGAAGTGCCCCTTGAGCAGATTCGCAAGGACCTCATTGGGGTGACTAAGGAGGTCCTCGGCCCCGTCGGGCTGCTGGATAGCAATACCGAATATTATATCAATCCTACCGGTAAATTCGTCATCGGCGGCCCCCATGGTGATGCCGGACTGACCGGCAGAAAAATTATCGTCGACACCTATGGCGGGGTGGGTTGTCACGGCGGCGGTGCCTTCAGCGGCAAGGATCCGTCCAAGGTCGACCGCTCGGCCGCCTACTATGCCAGGTACGTCGCCAAAAACATCGTCGCAGCCGGTCTGGCCGACAAGTGTGAAATTCAGGTAGCATATGCCATCGGCGTTGCCAAGCCGCTTTCCATCAACGTCGATACTTACGGTACCGGCATGGTCGAAGACCAGACCCTGCAGGCAGCCCTGGAATCGGATGAGATCTTTAATTTTCGTCCGGCTGCGATCATTGAGGAGCTGAAACTGCAGCAACCCAGCGGCTGGAGCTACCGGGACACAGCAGTTGCTGGCCATTTCGGCCGCAATATATTCCCATGGGAGCAAACCGATAAAGCCGACGCTTTACACAAACTGTTCAAAGGGCTGAGCAAACATTCCGCCTAACCTGAAAAGTATTCAGATACGGACCGGGCAACGGAAAAACAGCAGTTTTGAACCACGTATCAATAAGGAGTATGCATGCAAAGCGAAACAGAAGTGATAGACGCAGAAAAGCAGGCAACCCCGGCAGTGGCCGACATAGTCAGCGGCTCCCTGCCGGTCGAGAGCCCCGACTATAAAGTCGCCGATATTTCCCTGGCCACCTGGGGACGAAAAGAGATCGACATCGCCGAAAAAGAGATGCCGGGACTGATGGCCACCCGCGAGAAATACGGTCCCCTGCTGCCCCTCAAAGGGGTGCGGATCATGGGCAGTCTGCATATGACCGTCCAGACCGCGGTCCTCATCGAAACCCTGGTTGCCCTGGGCGCCGACGTACGGTGGGCGAGCTGCAACATCTTTTCCACCCAGGACCATGCAGCGGCGGCCATCGCTGCCGCCTCCATCCCGGTTTTTGCCTGGAAAGGGGAGACATTGGAGGAGTACTGGTGGTGTACCCTGCGGGCCATGACCTGGCCGGACGGCACCACCCCGCAGCTGATCGTCGATGATGGCGGCGACGCCACGCTTCTTATCCATAAAGGCTATGCAGCAGAGAAAGATTCCGGCCTGCTGGAGGAGAAAAGCGACATCCGGGAAATGCAGATTATCACTCGCCTGCTGCAGGAGGTACATAGCGCCGATAGCTCCTTCTGGCATCGAGCGGTCAATGAGTGGAAGGGGGTCTCCGAGGAGACCACTACCGGGGTGCACCGGCTTTATCACATGCAGAACGAAGGAAAGCTGCTGGTGCCGGCCATCAACGTCAACGATTCGGTGACCAAATCGAAGTTCGACAACGTCTACGGTTGCCGTCATTCGCTGGTTGATGGTATCTGCCGGGCCATGGACGTCATGCTCGCCGGCAAGACCGCCATGGTCTGCGGCTATGGCGATGTTGGCAAGGGCTCGGCCGAATCGCTCGCCTCCCAGAAGTGCCGGGTTCTGGTATCGGAAGTCGATCCGATTTGCGCCCTGCAGGCCTGCATGGGCGGCTATACCGTTCTGCCGGTGGAAGACGCCCTTCCTGTCGCAGATATCTATGTCACCACCACTGGTAACCGGGATATCATCACCGCCGAACATATGAGTCAGATGAAGGATCAGGCTATTGTCTGCAATATCGGTCACTTCGACAATGAAATCCAGGTAGACCGCCTCAACAACTGGCCGGGCATTAAAAAGGAACAGATCAAGCCGCAGGTGGATAAATACACCTTTGCCGATGGCCGCTCAATCTATTTGCTGGCCGAAGGACGGCTGGTGAACCTCGGTTGCGCCACCGGCCATCCGAGCTTCGTCATGTCCAACTCCTTTACCAATCAGGTGCTGGCCCAGATCGATCTCTGGCAGCAGCAGGAAAGCCGTGAAACAGGGGTCTACTGTCTTGACAAAAAGCTGGACGAGGAGGTGGCCCGGCTTCATCTTGCCAAGCTGGGCGCGAGGCTGACCAGCTTGTCTCAGGCCCAGGCCGATTATATCGGTGTTCCGGTGGAAGGTCCCTATAAACCGGAACAATACCGCTATTGATCTTGCCCTGTTTCCCTGCCTCATTACGAGAAAAAGGTCTACTCCGGCACCCCGAAGGACAGTTTTTGGGGCAATGGATTTGCCATAAGGAAAAACGATGAATCAGATAAGTAAAGACAGCAGTTCTTCGAAAGTAATCTCCCTTCCGGAGCTGCCACGGCTGCTCGAGTATCGTCCCCGACTGAATATGGACATGGTACAAAGGCTCTTGGGCATCCGCAGCAGGCGAACGTTGACCAGAACCACCCAGCGGCGTGTCGATCAGCTCCATGACCCGGTGCTGCATTGTCTCAAGCCCAGAGTTATCTGGAAGATCCTGCCAATCCGTTCGCTGGAGAGTACATCGGTCATCCTGGAAAACGGGGTCTGTCTGCAAAGCCGGAAAATGGCCAGAGCTCTGAGCGGAGCCGATCGGCTGGTCTGTTTCGTGGCCACCGTCGGCGAGGCCGTCGACCGGATGATCGAAGCGGCCATGGCCGAAGGTGACATTGCCAACAGTTACGTTATGGATGCCATGGGGTCAGGTGCCGTCGAATATACGGCGGATACCTTCCAGCACGACCTGGTCGACAATATCGCCATCGGCCAGTACGAAGCCGGTCTGCGGTTCAGTCCGGGTTATTGTGACTGGCCGATGGCCGAACAGGAGAAGATCTTTGCTCTTCTCGACTGCCGGGAAATCGGCGTCACCCTGTCCGAAACGGCGCTCATGACGCCCAGGAAATCGGTTTCCGCCGTCTTCGGACTCCATGACAGAACGGCGGATAGGCCACGCAAAACAGAAAATCCCTGTAGTTATTGCGGCAAGAAAAACTGCATTGCCAGACGAACAAATGCATCTACTACGTCCCATTAAACAGCAAGGAAAATATGAAAATTCGAAAAGGATTGGACGGTGGCCGGTACAAGCCGCTGACCGAAGACGACATTAGACAGATTCATACCACCTCGTTACAGGTCTTTGAGGAGGTCGGAGTTCAGGTCAATTACCCCGAGGCCCTGGATGGCTTTGCCGCCGTCGGGGCGGAGGTGGACCGCGCCACCAATGTGGTGCGCCTGAAGCCGCAGCAGGTCGAAAAACTGCTGTCGACCGCACCCTCGAAGGTAACCCTGCACGGCCGGGACCAGTCGGGCGACCTCGACCTGGAGATCGGCGGGACCAAGGTCTATATGGGCACCGGCGGTACCGCCCTGAACGTCCAGGAACCCGGCAGCCTCGACAACCGTCGCTCGGAGCTGCGCGACGTGATGAACATGGCCCGGCTGGTCGAGCGTCTCGACAACATCCATTTCTACATGCTCAACGTCTATCCCGGTGACCTGCCGGTGGAGGAGATCGATGTCAATCGCTTCGGCGCCGCCCTGAACCGGACCAGAAAACATATCATGGGCGGGGTCTATACCGTGGCCGGTGTGCGCTCGGTGATCCGCATGGCGGAGAAAATCGCCGGTTCCCCGGAGGCCCTGCGCAAGAGACCCTTCATCTCGATGGTCGCCTGCCCGATAAGCCCGTTCAAGCTCGATGAAAGCTACGGCGAACTGGCGGTAGAGGCGGCCAGGAATTCCATCCCGGTGGTAGTGCCGGCCGAGCCGCTCTGCGGGGCCACTGCGCCGATTACCCTGGCCGGCAACCTGGTGGTGCAGAACGTCGATACCCTGGCCGGGATTATGATGACCCAGCTGGCCAACTCCGGCTGCCCGGCATTTTACGGCTGTATCTCGTCGATCACAGATCTCAGGGACATGAAGTATCTTGCCGGGGCGGTGGAGATGGGGCTGATGAACGCCGCATCGGCCCAGATGGCCCAGTTCTACCAACTGCCCTTCTATGCAACTGCCGGGATGAGCGATGCCAAGGCGGTCGATGCCCAGGCCGGATACGAATCGGCGATCACCTCCACCCTGGTGGCCCTGGCCGGCGCAAATTTCATCCACGACGCCGCCGGCTTTATCGAATTCTGCATGACCGCTTCCTACGACAAGCTGGTGCTTGACAACGAGATCATCGGTATGGTGATGCGGGCGGTTGAAGGTGTCGAGGTCAGTGAGCGGACCCTGGCCCTTGATGAGATCAAGAAAGTCGGTCCCGGAGGACACTTCGTCTCCTCCCGCCATACCAGAAAGTATATGCGTAGCGAACAGTACGCTCCACAGCTGAGCAACAGGGACACGCGGGAGCAGTGGCTTGGCCAGGGCGGCAAAGACACCAGGGAGCGGGCGACCGAGGTCGTCCGGTCGGTGCTCGACCAGCCGCCGGAAAACATCCTGCCTGAGGATACCCGGGATTGGATCAAACGGGAAATTCCCGCCATTCGTCCCTTTATCATGGAATAACCGAAGCAGGAGAGACCTATGTTCACCATTGCAGAAAAGATCAATGCCACCATCCCCTCGGTAAAGGAGATGATCGAGCAGCGGGACGGGCAGGCTCTTATAGAGCTGGCCCGCAGACAGGCTGCGGCCGGCGCCGACTATCTCGATATCAACGTCGGTACCGGCAGCGGCTCGGGACAGGATGAAATAGAGGCCATGCGCTGGGCCGTCGAATTGGTCCAGGCCGAGCTGGAAACCCCCCTGTGTATCGACAGCGCCGACCCTGCAGTGCTGCAGGCAGGTCTTGCGGCCAGGGGCGAGAGGCCGGCTATCATCAACTCCACCAAGGGGTCGGATCACTATCTGGACAGTGTCGTCCCGCTGGCTAAAGAGTTCGACAAGCCGATCGTCGGTCTCGCCATGGACGAGAAGGGCATCCCGAAAACGGTTGAAGAGCGGGTCGCCGCCTGCGCCAAAATCGTCGCCGCCTGCGACAGATACGGAGTCCCTCGGGAGCGAATCCATTTCGATCCCCTGGTCCTGCCGGTTTCGACCGATGTCACACAGGGCCTGGTGACCCTGGAAACCATCCGGGCCATAAAAAAGGAATTTGCCGCTTGTAAGACGGTTATGGCCGTCTCCAACGTCTCCTTCGGCTTGCCGAAACGGGCGGTCTTCAATACCGCCTTTCTCCATATGGCGCTCTTTGCCGGCCTCGACGGGGCGATCATGAACGTACTGAACGAACAGCTGATGGGAGCGGTACGCACCGGAGAAGCTGCCCTCGGGCGGGACCGGCACTGCCGCAAGTACTCAAAGTACTGGCGAAACAGATAATCACTTTAACAGGGAAACAGCATGGATACCTTTCGCAAAGGAAACATCGTCAAGCCGTATGAGCGGCTCAACCACGACCAGATTGCTGAACTGCATAGAGCCTCGATGGAGATTCTCCAGGACCCCGGCATCCTCTGCTACAACCAAAGGGCTGCCGAGCTGTTCATGGCCAACGGCGCCGAAGGGGAGTTGCTGGAGGGAACGAGCGGGCCGTACTGGCGGATCAGGATCCCCGCGGAGCTCATCACCAGGGCAATCTCCAGTGCACCGTCCCATTTGGTGCTCGGCGCCCGGGACCCGAACAACCGGCTCGATATCAATGCCGAGGTGCCGAGGGTCTACTTCGGTACCGGGGCGGAAACCAATGTCTGGCTGGAAACCGAGATGGAGGAGTATCGCTCGGCGGCCGATCCGACCGCCAGCCGTCTGCTGCCGAAATATACCAAGAAACGGGGCAATACGGCCTTGCTTGCCCGGGCGGCCCATCTCTGCGAGCAGCTCGACCATTGCGATTTCTTCATTCGGCCGGTCAACATCCAGGACGAGGACATCGATGAAGGCAATCACGACGTCAACAAATTTTTCGTCAGCCTCAATCATATCACCAAGCATGTCCAGGCAGGACTGACCAGCCTGTCGGCCCTGGACGACGTGGTCCGTATGGCGCAAATCGTCGCCGGAGGGGAAGAGGAGCTGCGCAAGAATCCGGTTATCTCCTTTATCACCTGTGTGTTTAAGAGCCCCTTGCAACTGGTTGACGATACCGCCGAGAAGGTCTTCAAGATAGTTGAAAAAGGGCTGCCGCTGGTGATCTCCTCTTCACCCCAGGGCGGCTCTTCCGCGCCTATCCAGGAGACCGGGATGGTGGCCCAGATCAATGCCGAGATCCTCACCGGCATTGCCCTGACCCAGCTGATCCGCCCCGGTGCACCTGTCATGTACGGTTCGGTGCCGGTCCGGGCCCGGCTGGACGACCTCAACGATCTCTACGGCTGTCCCGAGTTCAACCAGTACAATATCGACTGCGCCCAGATGGCCAGGCATTATAAATTACCCTGCTATTCCAGCACCGGCGTCGCCAACGCCAAGGTGCCCGGCATGCAGGCCGCCCTGGAAAAGCTCTTCTCGCACCTCTACATGGCCGGTAGCGGCGCCCAGTATATTCATTACGCCTTCGGTCTGCTTGATCGGACCAACACCTTCTGCCCCTTGCAGGCGGTGTTGGACAACGAGCAGATCGGTCTGGCCAAGCACTGCATGCGGCCGGCGGTGGTTGATTCCAGTTCGGCGGCCGAGGCGGTGGAGATGGAGCGCAAGGGCATGGCCACCGGGCACAAGCTCTTTACCCGCCATACCCGAAAGCCGGTCAGGGCCGGGCTGGTATCCGATCCCTATCCGTTCGAGTCAAAGGACATGACCGACCGGGTACTGGAAAAGGGCCATGCAAGGCTGGTGGAGCTGGAAGCCCGTCCGGCCAAACATCTACCGCAAGAGGTTGTCGAGGAACTGTTCAGGCAGGTCCCGGGCATCCTCGAACGACTCAAGGTGTACTGAACCGGTTTCGCGCCATTTGATCATCAATCATCTGCAATACTATAGCAAAACTATCAGGAGTAGGATCTATGACTAAGCAAGAACTGTTGGAAAAAATTGCAATCAATGTCGTTCAGGGCCGGGTAGAAGCCGAGGACGAAGGGTTCGACGAAGGATTCGAGGGACAGCCGGCGGTCACCGAACTGGTGGAAATGGCCCTTACCCAGGACATTCGGCCTGACCAGATCCTGATTGACGGACTTACTGCGTCAATGGCCGTGGTCGGTGAAAAATACGAGGCGGGCGAATACCTCATTCCGGACATGCTCGCAGCCGCCGAAGCGGTGGGAGCAGGAATGGACATCCTGACTCCCCATCTGGTGAAGGCGGGGGTCGAATCGAAGGGCAAGTTCGTCATCGCCACTGTCGCCGGCGATCTGCACGACATCGGCAAGAATATCGTCGCCATCATGCTGAAGGGTGCCGGTTATGAGGTGATCGATTTGGGCGTCGATGTGCCGATCGATAAGATTATTAGTACTGTCGTCGAGAAAAAGGCGCCCTTCCTGGGGCTTTCCGCGCTGCTCACCACCACCATGCGTAATATGGAGGAAGTGGTCCAGAAATTGACTGATAAAGGCGTGCGCGACCAGGTAAAAATCTGTATCGGCGGCGCTCCGACCTCCTCGCAGTTTGCCGAGAAAATCGGCGCCGACGGCCACTGCAGCGACGCCTTCGCCGCCCTTGACTGGGCCAAGGCCCAAGCGGCATAAGGAGCAGCCATGGCGGAGATAAAAGCATACGATCAGGCTGCCGGTACCGGTCGCTATATAAAGTCGAGCGGGCTTTCCGGTAAATACGACAACGTCCGGCGTTTCTGGGAGGACCAGTTGACCGGCATCTTTCTGCGGCCGGTGCTCAACGACCTGGTTCAGGCAAAAAGCCGCAGACTGGAGCGGCTGCGGATTCTCGACATGGGCTGCGGCAGCGGCGACGGCTTTGAACTGCTCACCGGGGTGACTACCAAGGACCCCGGGCTCTACGAGTATATCCATCAGACCATTACCCCGGATATGCTGCAGGCGTATCTGGGTGTCGATATCAACGAGAACCTGTTGCAGCAGGCCAGGGATCACTTTGGCGCAAATCCAAAGCTGCGTTTCGAGAGGATGGATCTGAGCGACGGCCTGCCCTTTGGGCAAAAGGAGGAAAAACCGTTTGATATCTACCTCAGCTCCTACGGCACCATGTCGCACTTCCATGACGACACGGTAGTCAGACTGCTGGTCGATATCTGTGACCACGCCCCGCCCAAGGCGGTGTTCGTCGGCGACTGGCTGGGGCGATACTCCTACGAATGGCAGGACCTCTGGCACATGGCCCCGGACGAGGAATATTTCATGGACTATCGTATCTCCTATATTTATCCGCCGGAGGAGCGCCAGCGTGACGATATTCCCGTTTTTCCCCTGCGCTTGATGACCAGGCAGGAGATCATGCGTATCGTCGAACGGGCCGAGGCCGAAAGCGGGGCGAAAATTACGCCGGTCTGCTTTTTCGACCGCTCGATGCTGGTCGGCCGTCATCTCTGTACCAGGGAATACAGTCCCCACTGTCCTGACCTGCGGCTGCCGATCAACTCACTGTTCGAGGGCTATGTGCGGACCGACCTGGAACAGCTGCTGGTCGACTATGTGCCGCGTCAGGGGTTCGATCATCTCAACACTTTTTTCGAATCCTTCTTCCTCAGCTGCAACACCCTGGTCGAACATACCATCGCCATGCTCGACGGGTACGATAAGGGAAAGATAGACACCGTGGTAGAGCCCTTCTACCCGGAACCGCTCAAGGAGGCCATCCGTACCATGCGGCTGGTGGTCGAGGCTGCCGGTCAGCTGTGCTACGGCGATTCGCGGGCCAATATCATCGAAACCCATCTGGGCTACTCGCTGCGCAAGCTGGAAATGGAGCTGCAACAAGGCACCGGCATGGGACACGGTCTAGTCGGGGTTTTCACCATACAAAAGGGATAGCGACAACACCGTAGCCGCTCCTTGCGGGTGCGGCACAACTGAGAGGGTATAGAAATTATGTGCGGAATAGCCGGATGTGTTGGTACTGCCGAAGAGGAAACCATTGTCAGAATGCTCGACGCCCTTGTTCACCGGGGACCAAACGACCGGGGCATCTATAACAACGGCAAGATGGTGCTCGGGCACACCCGGCTGTCGATTGTCGATGTCGCCCGCGGCCATCAGCCGATTCTGACCAAAGATGAACGCCAGGGCTTGATCTGCAACGGCGAGATCTATAACTTCCGTGACATTCGTGCAAAGCTGGACGGCAAATACCGGTTCCGGACCGACTCGGATTCCGAGGTCATTCTGCATCTCTACCGTGAACGCGGCCCGGAATGCGTGCGTGAATTGGATGGGATGTTCGCCTTTGCCCTGTTCGATGAAGACACCTTCATGCTGGCCCGCGACCCGATCGGTATCAAGCCGCTCTACTACGGCTACCACAATAACACGATGTTTTTCTCTTCGGAACTTGGAGCCATGAGTCTGGCCGAGGTTGCCGAGGCCCATGAATTCCCCGCCGGCCATTACTATACCCCGGAGACAGGTTTCGTGCGCTATTACCGGATCCCGGAACCGGCGATCCATCCCCTGCAGAACCTTGACGACATCTGCGATAAGATTAGAAAGACCTTTACCGCCTCGGTCAAGAAAAGGCTTTTGGCCGACCCGGAAATACCGGTGGGATCGTTTTGCAGCGGCGGACTGGACAGCTCCATCGTGGCCGCCATCGCCGCCGAGGAGATTCCCAACCTGCATACCTTCGTGGTCGGCATGCGCGATGACGAGGGTAACGAGAGCGACGATTTTATCGCCGCCCGCAAGGCGGCTGCCCATATCGGCTCCACCCATCACGAACTGGCTTTCACCGAAGATGAATACTATGAAGCCCTGGAGGAGGTGATCGGCAAACTGGAGAGTTATGACCCCTCCTTGGTGCGCTGCGCCGTGCCCTGCTATTTCACCTGTAAACTGGCCGCAGACTATGTCACCGTAGTGCTCACCGGCGAGGGGGCCGACGAGCTGTTTGCCGGCTACCACTATATGAAGCACTTCCCCCTCGATAAACTTAATGAAGAAGGGCGGCGCTGTACGGAAAACCTGCATAATATAAACCTGCAACGGGCCGACCGAATGGGTATGTACTTCAATCTGGAACTCCGGGTGCCATTTCTCGATGTGGCAATGATAGACCTGTCCATGCAGATTCCGCCGGAGCTGAAGATAATGGCGAAGGACGACGGCACCAAGATCGAAAAGTGGATCTTCCGTCACGCCTTTGCCGATTCCGGTCTGTTGCCCGAGGAGATCCTCTGGCGCTACAAGGTGCAGTATACCCAAGGGGCGGGCTGCGAATCGCTGGGGGAGAAGCTGGCTGAAAAAGAGATAAGCGACGAGGAACTGGCGAGACTGCAGTATGACAACCCGCAGGCGACCATAACCGGCAAGGAGGCGGCCCTCTATTTCAAGATTTTCAAGCGGTTTCATCCGATGGACTCCATCCTCAAATCGATCGGCATCTGGACCGGCTTCGACTTTGCCGAGGAGCGTCAGCAGGTTACCGGCACCATCGCATCCTGACGCGGGGCTGATCTCAGAGAAAAGGGCGGAAAAGGGGTCTTTTTGTGGGTGGCCCCTTAGCCATCTGGATGGCAAAAGGGCAAAGCAACCAGCAGTTCGATCAAGGCACTGGTTGCTTTTGTCTGATATTTATCTTTGTGAATCGCCATATAAAACGTTCGGCTAGACCCGCCGTCATCCAGGGGGACGGCCCGCAGTTGGTCGGCCGCCACTTCGTTCATGATGGCGTCTTCCGACAGGATGGCAATGCCGGTACTGGCCGTCACCGCTTTTTTCCCAAGCCTGTCTATCTCATCCTCATCATCGGTCATTTCCTGGACGATATCCGGTTGTTCCCACCAGTGTCCGTTTTCCACAACCTGATGTTCCCGAACTGCTTCAAAAAAAAAGGTCCATCCCGAGCGAAGGCTTAGTCCAACGTCCGGCTTCAGCAATGAACAGGGAGAACGCCCTGCGAGTCGGACTGAAAGCCGATGTTGGACCCTTAGGGGGAGTTAACTGTCCAGCTTTGTACCGAAAGATGAATACAACGCTCCCAAATAAGACAAACTCGTAAAATTCTCTGAAGCTCTACATTTTTCGGGCCAATCGATACAGAAAGCGGCAAATTGGATCAACAATCTCACTTTGTGGTTTTCTATTTCTACTCAGCCTGCGATTTGACCCATTTCTCCTTTCTTTTCAAAGTCGGATCATTTCTGGCAAGGTGTGAAAATCGAGCTGTTCTTCCTGTTATCCCGGCCTTTGCCCCAGGCCCGGGAGGTTGATTTTGGTTATTGTTCGGGATTCTGTTACCAAGGGGAAGTAAGAGGTTGATCCCTTTGAAATCTTTGTATAAGAAAACAGTTGACGGCAGAAAATATATTCGGCTCGAAGCAAAGAGGTACCACCAATGGAACTGCTCTCTCTTCAGTCCTGTGACTCGATTAATGAGCACTGGCAGAATTTTATCGATACCGGCATCAGCAGTGCCATCCAGGTGAGAGAGGTTATACTCCGCTCATGGCAAAGATGTCAGAAGATCGACGTCGATCCCCACAATAACAGCCTGCATGATCACCTGGATGGTGACGACCTTGCCCGGGCACTTAAACGGCGTGAACTCCTTATTGCCGTTGCCCATCCATTCATGACCGATCTTTACGCCATTGTCCGGGGAAGTGGTTTTGTCGTGACTCTCACCAATGAGGTTGGCTATATCATTGAGCTTTTTGGTGATGATGGTGCCCATGAAACCCCGATGACCAGCAATTTCTTTATCGGTGCTTCATGGCACGAACGGGATGCAGGCACCAACGCCATAGGCACCGCCCTGGAAGAGCAGATGCCCGTCCAGGTCTCGGGGGCGGAGCATTTCTGCCGGAAACATCACTGCCTCACCTGCTCGGCAGCCCCGATTTTCGACCCGGACGACAGGCTGATCGGCATTCTGGATATCTCCGGCCATTTCGAAGGAGCCCATCTGCACACCCTCGGCATGGTAGTGGCCGCCGCCAAGGCGATCATTGCCCAGCTGCGGATCAGGATGAAAAACCACCAGCTGGCCATGGCCAATAAAAAGCTGGTCAGCTTTTTCAACATGGTCTCGGAAGGGGTGTTGATCCTTGACCATGACGGGACGGTGACCGAGCTGAATCCTGCCGCCGAGCGGATTTTCGGGCGGAGCCGGTCCGACCTGAAGGGGACCAGACTGCCCAGGCTGCTGGCCGGCGGAACCCCGGACAGGAAAAATGGTTTCGACTGGGAACAGTCCCATTCGGAAATTGAAATATTGCTCAACACCAACAGCGGCCCCTGCCAATGCCTCGCCTCCGCCGAACCGATAAGCGACGAGCAGGAGGCGGTCAAGGGCAGCTTTATCACCCTCAGGCCGATCAAGGCCGTGCAGCACCTGGTGCACCGTTTCAGCGGTTACTCCGCTTCTCTGCAGTTCAGCGATATCATCGGGGAAAGCCGGGAGATGCAGGAGGCCATCGAACTGGCCAAACTGTCGGCCCAGACCGCCTCCAACGTCCTGCTGCAGGGCGAATCGGGCACCGGCAAGGAGATCTTCGCCCAGGCCATTCATAATCAGAGCAGTCGGTATGCCGCCCCTTTTATCCCTCTTAATTGCGGTGCAATCCCCAGGGAACTGGTGGGCAGCGAGCTGTTCGGCTATGAAGACGGAGCCTTTACCGGGGCATGCCGGGGCGGCAAACCGGGCAAGTTCGAACTGGCCGACGGCGGCACGCTGTTTCTCGATGAGATTGGTGACATGCCGCTGGAGCAGCAGTCGGTGCTGCTCCGGGTCATCCAGGAGAAACGTTTGACCCGAATTGGCGGGATCAAGGTCAATCCGGTTGATGTCCGCCTGATCTGTGCTACCCATAAAAATCTTCTGGAGAAAGTGCGCAAGGGCACCTTCCGTCAGGATCTCTATTACCGGCTCAATGTCATGTCCATCACCATTCCGCCTCTGCGCGAAAGACTCGAAGATATTCCGCTGCTGTTCAACCATTTTCTCGACAGCCTCTGCCGGGATCGTGGCCAGAAGCTCGAGGTCGATAGAGACCTGATGCATTATCTTTATGCCTATCCCTGGCCGGGCAATGTCCGGGAACTGCAGAATGTAGTGGAAAGAGCCACCAACCTGGCGATCAACGGGGTCGTCTGTATTCACCAACTCCCTGCGGAGATCGTCAACCGGCATGCGGACACTGCGTCCGAGGCACCGTTTCCCTCTCCACCCGCCGATCGCAAGCGACGTCTGCTGCAACGGAAGGAAAGGGAAAAGCTGCAGCTGCTCCATATGCTCGACATCCATGAAGGCAACGTGAGCAGGGTGGCAAGAGAGCTGGGCGTATCGCGGAAGACGATTTACAATCGGATGCAGCGGCATGCCATAGCAAATTGAATCGGTGTGCTGTGTGTACCAAGTGTGAATGTCTTGTGGAGTAATTGAGTGAGGCTTTACACATTTTACACACTCGCTACACAGTCTCGGCCGTACCGGAACCATTCGTTGAGGACGGTAAATCAGGCTGCATCCCCCGAAGTAACTGACACCTTCCTGTTTATTTGGAAATATCGGTATCTCTGGTACGTTATTTGCCTTTCCCCATGAGACGTTTCACAGCTTTCTTATCCAACATTATTCTACACAGGCAGCAAATGCCGGTGCGCCGTCTTCTTTCATGCGCGGAATGAATGAGGTTGACAGACAAATTACAAACGGAGGAACGGTTATGATCAAAAAAGAGATTGTAGTGAACGGTATTCCCAAGCGATTGGTGGTGAATGCTGACGACACCCTGGCAAACGTTCTGCGGGTGAATCTTGGACTTACCGGCACCAAGGTAGGTTGCGGCGAGGGCCAATGCGGGGCATGCAGCGTGCTGATCGACGGCAAGGTCATACGTTCATGTGCCACCAAGATGCGGCGGCTCACCGAAGGGGCGAAAGTTACCACCATCGAGGGTATCGGTACCCCTGATAATCTCCACCCGATCCAGATGGCATGGATGGCCCACGGCGGTGCACAGTGCGGCTTTTGCAGCCCGGGTTTTATCGTTTCCGCCAAGGGGCTGCTCGACAGCAATCCCAGTCCCACCCGCCAGGATATTCGCGACTGGTTCCAGGTACATCGCAATGCCTGCCGCTGCACCGGGTATCAGCCGCTGATCGATGCGGTCATGGATGCCGCCCGCGTGTTGCGCGGCGAGATCAGTATTGATGAATTGGCCTTCAAGATCCCCAGTGACGGCCGGATCTGGGGCAGCAAGTTCCCGCGGCCGACGGCGCTGGCCAAGGTCACCGGTACCTGCGACTACGGCGATGACCTGGGCGTCAAAATGCCCGAAGAGACCCTGCAGCTGGCCCTGGTCCAGGCCAAGGTTTCCCATGCCAAGATTAAGGGAATAGATACCAGTGAAGCCGAGAAGATGCCGGGCGTGGTCAAGGTGGTTACCCATAAGGACATCAAGGGCAAAAACCGCATCACCGGCCTGATTACCTTCCCCACCAACAAGGGCGACGGCTGGGATCGGCCGATCCTCTGCGACGAGAAGGTTTTCCAATTCGGTGACGCCATCGCCATCGTCTGCGCCGCCACCAAGAAACAGGCCGAGGCCGCAGCAGAGAAGGTCAAGGTCGACCTCGAAGAACTGCCTGCCTATATGAGTGCTCCCGCCGCCATGGCTGAAGACGCCATCGAGATCCATCCGGGTACTCCCAATATTTATTTTGAGCAGAAGATCGCCAAAGGCGAAGAGACCAAGCCCATTTTCGACCAGGCTGACGTCGTGGTGGAAAACGACTATTATGTCGGCCGCCAGCCGCATATGCCCATCGAACCCGATGTCGGCTTTGCCTTTATCGACGATGACGGCAAACTGAATATCCGTTCCAAATCAATCGGTCTGCATCTCCATCTCTATATGATTGCCCCGGGGCTTGGTGTTGAGCCGGAAGACCTGGTCATGGTCCAGAACCCCGCCGGCGGCACCTTCGGCTACAAGTTCAGCCCGACCATGGAAGCTTTGGTGGGAGCTGCGGCGCTCGCCACCGGCAAGCCGGTATTCCTGCGCTACGATTACTTCCAGCAGCAGACTTATACCGGTAAGCGTTCGCCCTTCTTCCTCAATGTCCGTATGGCTGCCGCCAAGGACGGTAAACTGCTCGGCATGGAAACTGACTGGTCCGTCGACCACGGTCCCTATTCGGAATTCGGCGACCTGTTGACCCTGCGTGGCGCCCAGTTCATCGGTGCCGGTTATGACATCGCCAATATCCGTGGTATAGGCCGGACGGTCTGCACCAACCACTCATGGGGTTCCGCCTTCCGGGCCTATGGTTCGCCCCAGTCCGAGTTCGCCTCCGAGGTGCTGATGGACGAACTGGCCGAGAAGCTTGGCATGGATCCGCTGGAATTACGCTACAAGAACGTCTATCGTCAAGGCGCCACCACTCCGACCGGCCAGAGCCCTGAGGTGTGGAGTCTGCCGGAACTGATCGATACCCTGCGTCCCAGATACAAGGAGGCGCTTGCCATTGCCAAGGCCAACTCCACCGCCGAGATCAAGCGCGGAGTGGGCATTTCTCTTGGTGTCTACGGCAGCGGTCTGGACGGCCCCGACAGCGCCGAGGCCGATGCCGAGCTGAACAGCGACGGCACCATCACCATCCTCACCACCTGGCATGACCACGGCCAGGGCGCGGATATGGGAACCCTGGCCACCGCCCACGAGGCCCTCATGCCTCTTGGTATCACCCCCGACAAGATCAAGCTGGTCTTAAACGATACCTCGGTCTGCCCCAACGGCGGCCCCGCCGGCGGCAGCCGCTCCCAGGTCGTCACCGGCCAGGCGATCAAGGCCGCCTGTGAAATGCTGCTGGCCGGGATGAAGAAGGGCTCCGGCTATCGCAGCTACGACGAGATGGTCGCCGAGAAGATCGAGACCAAATATCGCGGTAAGTGGACTGCACCGGCCGATGCCTGCGATGAAAACGGCCAGGGAAAACCTTTTGCCTGCTATATGTACGGCGTCTTCATGGCCGAGGTGGCAGTCGACACCAAGACCGGCGCCACCACGGTAGAGAAGATGACCCTCATCTCCGACATCGGTAAGATCGCCAACAAGCTGGTGGTCGACGGCCAGATGTACGGTGGTCTGGCCCAGGGGATCGGCCTGGCCCTTACCGAGGATTTCGAGGATATCAAAAAGCACTCGACGATGGTCGGTGCAGGCTTTCCATACGCCAAACAGATCCCGGACAATATGGAACTGATTTACGTGGAAAGCGATCGGCCCGATGGTCCCTTCGGCGCCTCCGGTGTTGGTGAGCTGCCGCTTACCTGTCCGCATGCCGCAATCATCAACGGCATCTACAATGCCTGCGGTGTACGTATCACCAGGCTGCCGGCCCTGCCGGAAAAAGTACTTGCCGGCTTGAAGAACTAAAACCCAGCCGACCCATAGATAGCTCCGGATGCGTTCGTGTCCGGAGCTATCGGCAATTTATACGGGAGGGGACCGTGGATCAAAAGCAACTTCGCGAGTGGGAAGCTAAATGTATCCAGGAAGAACCCCCGGCCTGCCGGGCCGGGTGTCCGATCAATGTCGACGCCCGGGCCTTTTCCCTGGCCATGGCCGGTGGCGATATGGGTGCGGCGAGGGCCATCCTTGAAAAAAACATGCCGCTTGCCGGAGTCCTCGGCCGGTTGTGCGAGGCTCCCTGTGAAGATTTCTGCATCCGCGGTCCTTTGGGCGGTCCCATCGCCATCGGCGGTCTGGAGCGGGTTGCCGTGCAATCGGCGCCGATGGCCAGCCGGATTCTCCGCCTGCCGCCCAGGCCAAAATCGGTGCAGGTGATAGGCAGTGGGCCGAGCAGTCTCACCGTGGCCTTTGATCTGGCCAAAAAGGGGTACCCGGTAACTGTTATGCATCTGCCTCCCGGACCCGGCGGCTGGCTCCGGGATCTTGCCGAATCCCGCCTGCCTGGCCAGGTACTGGAAGAAGAGATCCAACGACTCGATAAGTTGGGGGTAGAGTTTCGTCAGGTGCCTGCGCTTGATGCCTCGCTCCTTGCTGACGGTGGGGAAGATGCCCGGTATGTGGGCCAGGACGATTCTCTCTCTCCTGAGCTGTCGGCCATGCTCGTCGGCCTTGACCAGAAGACTTTCGCCCTCGCTGAAACGGGAAGCTTCAGCGGTGGCCTCAACCCGGCCGATCATCGGTTCCGTCTCATCAGCGATATCTCCCAGGGACGGGAAGCGGCTCTCTCCATCGATCGCTTTCTCCAGGGGGCATCGCTCACCGCAAGCCGGGTACCGCTCCGCCATGGCCATACCGATCTTTTCACCAATACCGGCAGGATTGCCCCCGAACCGCGAATTGTTCCGCAAGATCCAGCCGCCGGGTACAGCCGGGAAGAAGCGGTTGCCGAGGCTGGACGCTGTATCGACTGCCAGTGCCTGGAATGCGTGCGCAACTGTGTCTACCTTGCGGAGTATGGCGCCTATCCAAAAGTTTATGCCAGGCGGGTTTATAACAATTCGGCTATCGTCAAAGGGGTCCATCAGGCGAACCATTTTATTAACAGCTGTTCTCTTTGCCGTCAGTGCGAGAACCTTTGCCCGAAAAATTTCTCCATGGCCGACCTCTGCCTCGACGCCCGGCAGCAGATGGTTCGGGAAAGACGTATGCCGGCTTCGGCCCACTGGTTTGCCCTGGAAGAGATGCGCTCGGCGACCGGCGAGACAGCTCTCATCCGGCATGCCCCGGGCACTTCGGCAAGCAGGCTTCTGTTCTTTCCAGGCTGCCAGCTGGCGGGGGTCAGGCCGGAGCAGACCCTGCGGCTCTACGACCGGCTGCTGGAGACAGAGAAGACTACGGGCATCTGGCTCGACTGTTGTGGAGCCCCCGGCCATTGGTCGGGCAGAACGGAAGAATGCCGGGCCCATATTGACAGACTGCGGGAAAACTGGCAGGCCATGGGCAGTCCTGAAGTGGTTACCGCCTGCTCTTCCTGTCTCTTTATATTTCGCACGTACCTGCCCGAGGTGAAGGCAGATTCCGTATGGCCTGTTTTAGCCGCCGAACCCCTCACTACTGGCAAGCCGGGCCCAGCCATGGCCCTTTCCGATCCCTGCACTGCCCGGCACGATGAGGTAACGAGAAAGTCGGTTCGCTCCCTGCTCGGAGCAGCAGGCCAAGCACTTGCTCCGCTTGCGATGGACGAGGTATTGACCGAGTGCTGCGGCTACGGCGGCCTGATGGAAAATGCTGCGCCGGCTACTGCCAAAAAAGTCCGGGAGGCGAGGGTGGAGCAGACCGGCAGCGGTTTCATCACCTATTGTGCCATGTGCCGGGACCAGTTGGCCAAAACGGGCAGACCGGTTGTCCACCTGCTGGACATCCTCTTTGCCGATATCGCCATCCCCGCCACGGCACCGCCGCTGTCACCCTCGGCCCGCAGGACAGGCAGGCGCTACCTCCAGGGTAAACTGCTTGGCAGATATTCCCCGCCCGAACAAGCCGCACGGCATAAGTGGCAAGATATCGAACTGACCATGAGCGACGAGGTGGCGGCTCTCATGGAGCAGCGCCGCATTCTGGAAGACGATATCCGCCGGGTGTTGTTTCAGGTGGAAGAGGCCGGCAGCGGCTTTGCCCACCAGGGGGACGATCGGTTAATTGGTTCCGCCCGGCTGGGCGAGGTTACCTTTTGGATCGAATATCGCCGGGAAAACGATCGATATCGTATCGATCGCTGCTGGAGCCACAGGATGGTCATAGGAGGAAAGTCATGAGTTTCAGGTTCCTGCCGTCGGATATGAACTGGACCTGCCGACCTTGCGGGGTTGCCCTGCAGCCCGGCATGGTCGAGCTTGTCTACATGGAGAATGTCTTCAAGGTCGAGCTGCCGGTCTGCCCCAAATGTTCCGCCGTGCTGATCGCCGAAGAACTGGCCGTAGGTCGGATGCTCGAAGTGGAACAGCTGCTGGAAGACAAATGAAACCGCGGTCTTCGGCAACAAAAGTCCCTGGTTGTTTCTGCTCATTGTGAGGAAAAAACATGGATATTAACCAGTTCAACATGGATATCATCAAGCTGGCGCATCAGGGCTTCTGCTGCAGCCAGATTGTCATGCAGCTGGCCCTCGACCTGCAGGGAGAGAGCAATCCGGGACTGATCCGCGCCATGTCGGGTCTCTGCCATGGTGTCGTGGCGACCGACGGTACCTGCGGGACCGTGACCGGGGCAGCCTGTATGATCGCCTATTACGCCGGAAAAGGGAAACCTGAAGAGGAAGGAAGCGAACTCCTGCCGGTGATGCTCACGACGCTGGCTGACTGGTTCAGGGATTACGGCACGACCCGGTTCGGCGGTATCAACTGCTCCGATATCGTCACGGACAATCAGCCGGACACCACCCTTTGCGGCGGTCTGGTCCTCGAGTGTTTCAACAAGGCCATGGCCATTCTTATGGAAAACGGTTTCGACCCGGCGAGTCCCGTCAATGACTGAATTCCATGATCAAGTTCAATGCGTCCGTCCCGAACATCTTCAACCGGTGACCGGGCAAGTCATCGCGGGCGAAGACAAGGTCGGCATGGAAAATAGTTGCCCGGTACCGGAGGAGACCGCCACCCCTGTTGACAGCCTGGTAGCCGGCAGGCTAAAGTTCAAAGAGCCGCTCACCGGAAACCGGTTGCAACAGGCCCAGATGGAGGCTTTGCGCAGGACCATCGGCCACGCCAAGGAACATAGCCCGTGGTACCGGAAAAAGTTGGCCGGAACCGATCCCCAAGCATTGCAGACACGAGACGATCTTGCCCGACTGCCAATGCTTACCACCGGCGAGATAACAGAATGCGGTCATCTGCTTCTTGCCGTATCCCAAAGCCGTGTGAGCCGGATGATCACCCTGCAGACTTCCGGCAGCACCGGACAACCCAAGCGTCTGGCCTTTTCCGCCAGTGATCTGGCCGCGACCTCGGAATTTTTCTTCCACGGCATGCAGAGCCTGATCAACGACCGCGACCGGGTGCTGGTGCTTCTGCCCTTTACCCAGCCGGACAGCGTCGGCGACCTGCTTATCCGGGCCCTGCAGGACGGAGGGATAGAGGCCGCCGGTCTGTGGCCGCCGCCGTCGGCAGCAAAGACAAGTTCGATGGTCCGCAGCCGGAAATTCACCTGCGCGGTCGGCCTGCCCCAGCACCTGCTGGCTCTGGCACACGATCTTGGTCCGGGACATCTGCGGTCAATGCTGCTCTGTTCCGATTATGCCGCCCCGGGCCTGCGTAGACAGATCGAGTCCGCCTGCGGCTGTGAAACCTTTCTGCATTACGGGTCTACCGAATCCGGGCTTGGCGGGGCAGTGGAGTGCGCTCTGCATCGCGGCTGTCATATCCGCGAATCTGACCTGCTGGTGGAAATCATCGATCCAAAGACCGGCAATCTTTTGCCCGACGGGACCATGGGCGAAGTGGTGATCACCACCCTGAACCGCGAGGCCATGCCTCTCATCCGTTACCGGACAGGTGATATGGCCAGCCTTGATCGCCGGCCCTGTTCCTGCGGCGGGGTCACTGCCAGGTTGGACAATATTCGCGGCCGTCTGAAGGGTTGCCGTTTATCGGACGGTGCTTTACTGCTCAGCCAGGACCTGGATGACAGACTGTTTGAGATCGATGGCTTGCTCGACTACCGGCTCACTCTTACCCGGAGCACCTGCGAAGAATTGCAGGTGGAGTTTCTGGCCGCCAATAAAGCAGACCGAATCAAAGAAGAGATCGGCCAGAAGCTGCACAGGATTCCGGCAGTAGCCGATAATCTGGCCGATGGGAAAATTGCCATCGGAACAATCCGCAGGGTGGCCGGATTCGCGCCAACCCACACTGTAAAACGAACCATTCTCGATCAACGAAATTAAGGAAGATTATGCAGCACATTTTTGACCGACTTATTACCACCCTTGAGCAGGGGCAGGACGCAGTGCTCTGCGCCATCGTCCGCAATCAGGGCTCGGCGCCCAGGACTTCGGGAGCCCGGATGCTCGTTCTTTCCGACGGAGCCATCGCCGGCACCGTCGGCGGCGGGGCCCTGGAAGGAGCTTGCCAGGCCAAGGCCGCCGAACTCCTTGGCGGGGACTGTTCCTTTGCCGAACTCCATTTTCAACTGAGCGCCACCTCCGCCGCCGAGGCCGGTATGGCCTGCGGCGGCTCGGCATCGGTTCTGCTGCACACGGTAGAGCCAGAACTCCTGCCGTTGTTTCTCACCATGCGGCGCGAATACCGTGAGGGGAGAAGACCGATCCTGCTCACTTTTCTGCCGATAGACGGTAATCCTCCCTCTCTCAGGCTGATGACCTCCGAAGAAAACAGTGATATCCCGGCGGAGTTGCGTACCGAGATCGTCCGTAAGAGCAGGAGGATACCCTTTCTCCTGGAGTATGAGGGCAGGGAGGTATTTATCGAACCGCTGGTCTCGCCGGGGACGGTCCACCTGGCCGGGGCCGGCCATGTCGCCCTGGCCACTGCCAAAATAGCTGCGTTTTCCGGCTTCGACGTAGTGGTTATGGACGATAGGGCCGAATTTGCCGACAGAGCCCGCTATCCCGAAGCGAAGGAGGTGCGGGTGCTGGCTTCGTTTACCGAGTGTTTCAACGGTCTCGGAATCGATGACTATGTGGTCATCGTCACCCGCGGCCACCTCCATGACCGCGATGTCCTGGCCCAGGCTCTGCGGACCGATGCCGGCTATATCGGCATGATCGGCAGCAAGAAGAAACGGGCGGCGGTCTACCGATCCCTGCTCGATGAAGGCTTTACCGAAGCCGAACTGGCCCGGGTCCACTGCCCGATCGGCCTTGCTATCGGTGCGGATACACCGGAGGAAATCGCTCTCAGTATTGTCGCCGAACTGGTGCAGAGCCGAGCGGGTCTTTGACGCTAGCGGCAGGTACCAATTTGCAGAATCGACATCAGGCGGGAGAAACAGGGGTGCCATCCGGTGATGACTCCCCTGTTTGCTCTTGCCGTCCGTCAGCCGTTCAGGCCTTTTGCTGATTCTTCAACTGCCGGTAGTAGGAGCTGTGCAGAAACTGCACCTCTTCTTCTTCCTTGTAGCCGGTGATCATCGAGTGGATGGCACCCTTGATGGCAAAGAGCGACATGTACACATGGGTGAAGAACAGCGCGACGATGGCCACCGCCAGCAGATTGTGGATGATGGCCGCAGCCCTGAGCAGGTCGATCTGGGACAGACCCAGGCCTGCCGCAATGTGCAGGTCGAAGTCCTGCAGAAACATAGCCGTTCCGGTGAGGATCATCACCAGGCCGCCTAATGTCGCCAGCCAGAACCACATTTTCTGCCCGGCATTGAACTTGCCGGCCGGGATCTCCCTCTTCTTTTTGCTCAGATAGCCACCCAGAATGAGCAGCCACTTGATATCGTCCAGGCTTGGCAGCATTTCCGCCACCCAGAACAAAAACATCGGTATCACCGACAGCAGAAAGATCACCGTGGTCATGCCGTGGAGCTGGCGGGCCATCAACACCAGGCTGCCGCCGCCCAGATATTTGCCGAAGGCCATCATGAAGCCGGTCGGCACCAGGATGAGAAAGGAGAGGGCCGCCAGCAGATGGACAAGTCGATTGAACACCGAAAAGATATAAATCTTCTTGCCGTCATGTGAGAAAACCTTCGGTCCCCAAATAAAGTAGTGCCCCGCGAACGCCACAGGAACGAAGAGGAGCACGGCCAGGAAAAACATCCTGAAATACTCGCTCTGCAGTGTCGTGAACAAAGGACCCAGGGACCTCGAGTGGATTTTCCCGTATTCAAGAATATTTGGGATTATCATCCCGCCCCAGATCTGGCTATCAGCCGCAAAAGCGGCTGATGCCAGAACGGTGGTGGTGATGATAAGAGCCAGGAAGTTTCTCATCACCGGTCAGGCTCCTTTGCCTTTCATGTTGATCCTTTTTCTGTAGATAGCGGAGACCTCTTCCGCATCTCCGACGAGCAGTGCATTGGTGGCACAGACTGCAGCACAGAGAGGCACCTTGCCTTCGGCTATACGGTTCTGGCCGTAGAGCTGCCGCTCCTTTTCACTGTTCGTTTCTTCCGGACCTCCGGCACACATGGTGCATTTGTCCATAGTCCCCTTGGCGCCAAAGGCCCCGTCCCTCGGGAACTGCGGCGCGCCGAATGGACAGGCGTAGAGGCAATAGCCGCAGCCGATGCACTTGGTCTTGTCATGCAGGACAATGCCGTCTTCACGGATGTAAAAACAATCCACCGGGCAGACCTTTTCGCAAGGGGCGTCAGTGCAGTGCATGCAGGCGATCGAGGTGGAAAACTCCTTCCCCTCGACACCTTCATACATGGTGATGACTTTTCTCCTGCTGATTCCGGCCGGCAGATCGTGCGCTTCCGCACAGGCAACCGAGCAGGCAAAGCACTCGATGCACCTTTTGTCGTCACAGAAAAACTTCATACGAGCTTGTTGGTTACTCATGGCGTACCCCTCCTTATGCCTTTTCAATGCGGCAGAGACCGGCATTGTATTCCGGAATCTGGGTGATAATATCATACCCATAATTGGTGATGGTGTTGGAACTCTCACCAATCGCATAAGGCCTGGTTGCCTCCGGGTAATTATCGCTCATGTCCACTCCCTGCATGACACCGGCAAAGTTATAGGGCAGGGCAATCCGGTCCGGCGTTACCGTCTGGCTGTACTGCGCCTTCACCTTTATTTTGGTGCCCTGGGGCGAATGGAGCCACATCAGGTCCCCATCCCTGAGGCCATACCGGAGGGCCAGGTCCGGGTGAATACGGGCAAACATCTCCGGGGTGATGTGTGAGAGATATCTGCTGGTTCTCTCGAGCATGCCCGCCCCGCTGAGATTGACCACCCGCATGGTAACCAGCATGGTCGGGAAGTCCTTGGCCCATTCCTGTGCCTGTTGTTCGGATTTAAATTTGACGTCGACGCGGAAGTTGTTCTTCTGATCTTCGTAACTTGGATATTTTGCCACCAGATCGGGCCTTGACGAGTGAAGCGGCTCGCGGTGCATCGGGATCGGGTCCGGAAAGGTCCAGACCTTGACCCTGGCCCGGGCGTTGCCGTAGGGAGCGACTCCAGCCGCCCGGCATTTCTGCTGGATGATGCCGCTGACATCGACCTTCCAGTTGGCCCCGATCTTCTCCTTTTCCGCCGGGGTGAGCTTGATGCCGAGAACCTGTTCGATATTGTCCCTGGTGATTTCGGGATAGCCGCCGGCAACTTTCGAATCCCTGACTGTTACGCTGGCGTCGGCCAGTTGGGAAGTGCCCTCATGTTCGAGGCCGAACCGGTTTCTAAAGCCCATCCCACCCATGTTGACCGCTTCCCCAACATTGTAAAGTACCGGACTTCCCGGATGGTTCTTGTCCCAGCTTGGCCAGGGCAGACCGTAATACTCGCCCTTCATGGGGCCTTTGCCCTCCAGGGTAACCGGATCGAACATATGCCAGTTCTCCTGGTGTTTCCGCAACCTCTCCGGCGTCCAGCCGCCAAGGCCGATGGTCTTGATGGTCCTGGCGATCTCGCTTGTGGCATCGTCCGGCCAGGCAAAATCATCTTTCACCTGCTTGAGCTGGTAGTCCTGTACCTCAAGTTTCATGGCCTTGGTATATTCATCGTAGAAGCCGAATTTTTTGGCAAAGGCAAACATGATCTCGTGGTCGGGTTTACTCTCATAGAGCGGCTCGATCACCTTGCTGCGCCATTGCGCGGTCCTGTTGGTGGCGGTGACACTGCCTTCGGTCTCAAACTGGGTGCATGCCGGCAGGATATAGAGATTGTCCTTGCGGTTGGTAATGACCGCTCCCTCGTTGACGAAGGGGTCGATGAAGACAACCAGGTCGAGCTTGTCGAGGGCTTCCTGGTTCTTGGCCGTCTGGGCCAGGGAGGTGATACCATTACCCTGTACCCAGAGGGCGCGGATCGGGCTGGGGGAATAGATTTTTTCTTCCTGCAAAACGCCCTGCCACCATTTGGACAAGGAGAAGCCTTTGGCTTCCATCCACTCTTTTGCGGCAAACCGCTTCTGCAGCCAGTCGTAGTCGACACCCCATGATTTGGCAAAATATTTCCAGGACCCCTCCGATAATCCGTAATAGCCGGGGAGACTGTCGGCAAGGCAGCACATGTCGGTGGATCCCTGGACGTTGTCATGGCCGCGGATGATGTTACAGCCACCGCCGTTCTTGCCCATGTTGCCGAGCGCCAACTGGAGGATCGGCAGGATCCTGGTGTTGGAGGTACCGGTACTGTGCTGGGTGATGCCCAGCGCCCATACTACGGTGCCCGGTTTGGTCTTGGCGAGGATGGTTGCCACCTGAATGATTTTCTCTGCCGGAATGCCGGTGACGTCGGCGGTAAGCTCCGGAGTCCATTTCTTGGCTTCCTCCTTGATAAGCTCCATGCCGAAGACCCTGGACTCGATAAAGCCCTTGTCCTCCCAGCCGTTGGCAAAAATGATATGCAGCAGACCGTAGATGAAAGCGACATCGGTCCCGGTGCGGATTCGCAAATAATGGTCCGCTTTGGCAGCGGTTTTGGTATATACCGGATCGACAACGATGAGCTGGGCGTTGTTTCGGTCCTTGGCCTGGAGGAAATGCTTCATCCCGATGGGATTGGCTGCGGCCGAATTGGCGCCGATGATAAGAATAGCTTTAGAATGACCCACCACATCGCCGAAGTGATTGGTCATCGCCCCGTAACCCCACGTATTGGCCACACCTGCGACCGTTGCGGAGTGTCAGATCCTGGCTACGTGGTCGACGTTGTTGGTCCCCCACATAGCGGCGAATTTTCGGTAATAGTAGGCTTGCTGCAGGTTGAATTTAGCGGATCCCAGGAACATGGTCATGTCCGGCCCGCTCTCTTTGCGAAGCTCGAGCATCTTGGCCGAAATCTCATCAACCGCCGTATCCCAGGAGATTCTCTTCCATTGACCGTTAACCTTCTTCATCGGGAACTTGACCCGTTGCCTGGACTTCACCAGCTCAATCTGGTCGATACCCTTGCAACAGTGACTCCCCTCACTGATCGGATGGTCCTGAGCCACATCCTGGCGAACCCAGGTGCCGTTTTGTACCTCGGCGATAATCCCGCAGCCGGCGGAGCAAATGGAGCATACGGTTTTAACCCGCTTGGAACCGGGAAATGGATTCCTGATCTCTTCCGCGGTGGCAGGCCGCATCGCTTTGCCAAGAGCAAGGGATGAGGTCGCGCCGATGCCGGCGCCGATGGCCGCCAGTTTCAGAAAGGACCGCCGTCCTATCTTTGGCGACATATTGCTGAATGGTTTTTTCATACCGGTCGTTCCTCCTAGTAGGCGGCCTTATAATAGGCGTCCCAATTTGCGGTTTTTTTATAGAGTATTTCTTTCTTAGGCGAATGGCCGACGACCACCCCGTTGGAATCGGTACCCGCCTCTCCCGTATCTCCGGCGATGCTGTATTTGGCCGCGACCAGAGTAGTGACTCCGATGGTCCCCGCACCAAAGGCTGCCTTTAGAAAAGTCCTGCGCTCTTCATGCATTTCTTCCTCCTTTTGTTGTATTGTTGGCTGGTTGAGAAATATGCAGTATTTGCATATTTGACGGTAAAAAAACTTCCTCCTCAAGGACATTCGCCCTGTTGCAGCCGGATGCACCCGGTTTCTGCCCGACGTCCATCCTTGCTTGATCCGGCATGATTTTTCGGTTTCGATTGCGGCTGCGGCTTGCCCACGTAGAGATACAGTCGTTCGAAGGCGAGAAAGGATGCGAGGGCGAGGGCGGCCTGGCGGTAGAACGAGCTATGCCGATGCTCGGCGAGGCCTTCGAGGAACTCGTCGAGCATCGGATTGAGGATATTGACGAATACCTTTAAAAAGAGCCCGCGGGCACCTGCCTTGCCTTCAAGTTCTTCGATTATCATCCTTTGCAGAAAGAGCAGGATGAATTCGATATGATCTTCGTGCTCTTTATATTCGCTGCTGTTTCGCCGATAGGCGGATTCCTGAAGATAATCGATCATTTCCACCCGTTTTGCGCCGTCATCCCGCCCCTCGAGGATGAAAGATGCGGTCATTGGCACCGGTGCCTCCAGGAAATTGTAGAAAACCCGGTCGCTTTCACTTTTTAGCGCGGCAAACCCTCGTTTTTCCACCCGCCGTTTCATATTCTTAAATGCCAACTCACTCTGTTCATCCAGCGGAGCGTGGCAGAGTTGGTCGAGGCAGGTCTTAATATGCTGGAAGTTTTCCTCGTTGAAGGTGAAAGAGAACAACGAGGAGAAAAATCCATAAAAAACTATACGTGCCTTGTCTATCGCCTGGGTATCCATGGTTTATCCCTTCAAGTCGTTGTGCATGATCGCGCTTTCAATCATCGTTTTTGCCTTGCAGTCAGGACAACAGGACAGGGTCTTCAGCTTTGTCTCATCGCCCTCGAACAGCGGGGCCATGATTTTGCCAATCTTGGCGATCGATTTTGCCGGGCCTATCTCGGCTCCGCAAACAATACAGCGAAAGATTTCATCCCGAGCCATGATCGTATAGGTAAAGGAGGCCGGGCTGAGGGCCAGGCGGTCCGGCGTAAGCTTGAGACAGGCGTGTTCCGGACAGGTTTTCTCACAGTACCCGCAACCAACACAGAGAGAGGGATTGAATCTGAGGGTGTTGTCTCCGGGGTAGGGCTTTAAAGCATCCATCGGGCAGGCGTCGGCGCAACTCAGACAGAGGGTGCAAGCATCTTTACTGATGGACACCTGGCCAAAATGGATATGCGGTCCGGTCTCGATGGTGCCGTATTCACCGTCTCCTATGAGCCAGGCGAGATGCTCGGCAATATCTTTTCTCTTTTGGCAGCTTTTCAGCGGGGCGGCAGCGGACGGGAGTAGTGCCGTGGTGAGGTCGGCAAAGGCCAGACGCAGTTCCTCGAGGGTGGAACATCGGTAAATTGCCTTCGGCTTGCCGGTTCTCACGAAGAACTCATTGAGCAGACGGATTATATTGTCCAGGACCGGTGGAAAGTCGTCGATGTAGAGGATCACCGGCCTGCCGGTTGTCCTGATCATATCCAGCAGGTAGCCTTCATGCAAAAAACCCAGGCTGGGAACAACAAACGGCAGCACCTCAGCCGGTATGGAGAGATGGAGCGAATCGTAAGCAGTTGTTTCGGAAAGCACCAGGCAGACCTGGTCCCGGTAGTGGCTGACCGTTGTGATAAAGGACCGGGCAGGAGGTAGTGGGGTATATTCCAGCGCACCGGTAGGGCAGACCGCGATACAGATACCGCAGCCTGTACAATCAACAGGTGAAAATGCCAGCTTGCCGGTGCCGGCAGTTTTGGTGATTGCCGAACTCGGACAGCTTGCAAGGCACAAAGCGCAGAGGTCATGCCTTTTGCCGTCGTGCAGGCAGATGTTCCGGTCGTACCGCACGACTTTTTTCAGTTTCAGGGAACCGAGGTTCGCCGCGAGGTCGGCAAGCAGTTGATCGGTTTCCTTTTTCTGAAAAGGATGAATGCCCCGTCGCCGGCCTTCGGCTGCCGGTGCGTCCGGCCAGACAATCTGGTCGACCTGGACTGATTCCCGGTTTTCTTTGCGACCATTTACCTGGAGCGAGAAGTTGCCGATATGACCGTCTATCGTCAGCAATTGCCCGGCAATGATCGGAACGACATGATAGCCGAGGTCGACCAAAATTTCCCTTAACGGATCCACATTTTGAGTGATCAGGGCGAGACGCTTGCCGACCATAACGGTCATCTCCATATCCTGGCCATGGTCGAAGATCGCCGCTCGCAGATCACAGATTTTTGCTGCCTTCTCCAGCCTTGTCTCTTGCGGTTCTTCGGTATTGCGAAGGTAGAAATTAATTTCCGGGGCATGAATTTCACTGTTCGCCCCGGGTACATTTGCTACCAGGTATTTTGTGGACGAAAAACTTTCTTCCTGCTTCATGTTGTTTCCGGCCACGGGGTGACGAAAAGGAGGAACTATCAGGTATTCACGTGTCATAGGCTTGTTTTTGAGCTATTCTCAGCAAAAAAGGCGATTTATACGATCTGGCAGGAATGTTGCCGATGACCCGCCGGACATCTGCATGATCGGATCAGGGTCAGCCACTGCGCCGGCTTTCTTTATACTAATTCAGCTATGACTATATTAGCCTTTTCGACTACCACAACCTTTTTACCAATCATGACTCATAGCGACCTTGCATAACTCTATTTGTTGCTTATTGTGATTAATATTAGTTAGTTATGTAGGTAATTTGCTGACAGCATGTAGGTCAATTGCCTACAAATTTAGGTTAGTCACCAGTTGCATCCGGGGTATATCTGTTGTCAGAATATACGGAAGAGACAGTGGCAGAGCTAATCTTTCGACCCAAAACCTGAAGAGAAGATGAGGAATATCTGAAAATGTTTTGTAAAAATAATACAGCAGAATATCGGGAGCTTATTGAAGGTGTCCAGTTACAGACCCTTGTTTATGGCGAAAAAACATTAATGGGACGATTCACCTTGGCTAAAGGTGCGAAAATTCCGCCCCACAGACACCCGCAGGAGCAGACAGGCCTCATGATTTCGGGGAGATTGCTGTTCACGGTGGAAAAAGAGGAATTTGAGGCTGCAACCGGCGATAGCTGGTGTCTGCCCGGAGACAGCGAACACTCCGTCATTGCCCTTGAAGATTCGGTTGTCGTAGAGATTTTTTCTCCGGTCCGTGCCGACTATCTTCCCCATAAGCTTCAAGATCAGGAATGATCGTGTCTTTCCCGCGAACGTATAAGGCTCAGATTTCCTCTCTTATGATCCAAGGGCTGCCATGACCAAAGCAGAACGTCTTCTTCAATTGACGCTGTTGCTGCGTTCACGGCGTACGGCCATCACTGCCGAGGCGATTGCCGAACTCATGCAGGTATCGCCGCGTACGGTGTACCGCGACGTTCAGTCCTTGATTATGGCCGGCGTGCCGGTGACGGGTGAAGCCGGGGTCGGCTATCTGATCCGTCCGGGCAATCACCTGCCGCCGCTGCTGTTCACCCCCGATGAGGTCCAGGCCCTGATCGTCGGCAGTCGTATGGTGCAGGCCTTCACCGATAAGGAATTGGCCCAGGGTGCGAGGAGTGCGGAACTGAAGATTCGCTCGGTGTTGACCGAGTCGCTGAAACACCATGCGGAACAGCAACCCTACCGCATACCGGTCATGGAAAGAGACGACGCCTTGCGCGAGGTACACGGCAGACTGCGCCGGGCCTGCGAGCAATACCGCAAGATCCTGGTTTCTTACCGAGACGAAAAACAGGTGCAAAGTGAACGAACCCTGTGGCCGCTGGCGATGATAGGCTGGACCGGCTGCTGGACACTGCTGGCCTGGTGTGAGCTGCGTCGGGATTACCGTAATTTCCGCTTCGATCGTATCGAATCCCTGGAGGAGCTGGAGGATCACTTCATCCCCACCGGGAAAATCAGCCTTGAGTACTATCTCCGCCATAGTATCGGGGTACGCGACAGCGGCTAAGCGGGTTTTGGAAAAAAACATGGCGGCAAATGTTACTCCTGACAGGTTCTGACAAAGGTCCTGGTTATTATGGGGGCAAGAGCGCAAGGCTCGCAACCATAAACCGTAAAGGAGAAATGAATATGAAAGCTACGACTATTCCGACAGGTTACCATGTTGTTACCCCCTATCTGACCGTTTCGGGCGCGGCGGATTTGATAGAGTTTCTGAAACAGGCCTTCGCGGCCAGGGAAAGGGAACGCATCACCCAGCCCGATGGCAGTATCGGCCATGCCGAGGTCATCATCGGCGATTCGGTCATCATGCTTGGTGAACCTAAAGAAGACTGTAAACCCATGCCCGGTACCTTCTATCTCTATGTGGATGAGGTTGATGCCGTCTATCGGCAAGCCCTCAGTGCCGGAGCCATTTCGGCAATGGAGCCTGCCAACCAGTTCTGGGGCGATCGCATGGCCACGGTCCATGACGGCTTTGGCAACATCTGGCATGTAGCGACACGCATCGAGGATGTTCCCCATGAGGAACTTGAGCGACGTATCGCGGCAATGGCGGGTTGATTTTCTGCACACGTCGGGGTCGCATTGCTTTGCGGCCCCGCTCTGCCAACGGACAGGAGTACACCTATGAAACATCCCGAAGAGCGACCGTACTTCACGGCCGAGACATTCGCCTTTCTGGCGACTCTTACCGAAAACAATACCCGTGAATGGTTCAAGGCGCATCAAGACGAATACGAGAAATGCATACGTACGCCGGCGATGCAGCTGATCGGCGACATGGCGGGCGAGTTGCCTGCCATTTCGCCGTATTTTACGGCCCAGCCAAAGAAGGTTGGCGGTTCCCTGATGCGCGTTCAGCGAGATACCCGCTTCAGTCGGGACAAATCGCCCTACAAGACGAATATCGGCATCCAGTTCCGTCACGAGCGGGGGAAAGACATCCACGCACCGGGGTTCTATCTGCACGTCGCAGAGGAAGAATGTTTCCTTGGTGTCGGGCTGTGGCATCCGGACACCAAAACCCTGGCCAAAATCCGCGAGGCTCTGGCAGAACGAAGCGCCGCCTGGCTCGCGGCCCGCGACGACAAGGACTTTCGACGCCATTTCACTCTCACCGGCGACTCCCTTGTCAACCCGCCGCGCGGTTTCACCAGGGATCATCCCCTGATTGAGGATCTGCGGCGTAAGGACTTCATCGCCCTGGCGCCGTTGACTCCAGAGCAGGTGACCGGGGTGACGCTGCTGCCGCTGATGATTGAGCGCTTCGATCAGGCGGCACCTTTTATGCGCTTTCTCTGCCAGGCCCTTGATCTGCAGTTCTGAATGGGAAGGTGGACATCCTGGCCAAAGAGGGTAAGTGGGAAAGATCGATCAATCGGAAAATGGAGGGTGAGATGCAATTGGAACCAATCCTGACTGTTCTCCCCGCGATTCATGCGGTTGGAATAGAGGTGAGAACGAACAACGCACTTGAGATGGATTCATCAAAAGCGAGGATTCCAAGCCATTGGCAAAGGTTTTTTCAGGAGGGTACAGCCGGGCGGATCCCGAACACCATACCCCATAGTGTCCCCCTTGGTATTTATACCGATTATGAAAGCGATTACCGGGGGACATATTCACTCATTGCCGGGGTTGAAACAATCGATCTCCACTCAATTCCAAACGGTATGCGGGGCCTTACCGTTCCGGGAGGAGAATACTTGATTTTCTCGGCAAACGGACAGATGCCACGGGCATTGATCGAAACATGGACGTTCATCTGGAATTACTTCTCAGAAAACTCCAGGTACGAGCGGACATATACCACCGATTTCGAACGGTACGAAAACGAAAAATCGGTCGCCATCCATATCGCGGTCAAGTGAACGGATAGCCGGTATCTTTCGGTGGGGCGCCTTTATACTGGGGTGCACTGGATAGTGTGAATCAATTCAATATTACCCTTGTTTCTTATGGCGGGGTTTACGGATTACGGCACTGGTACACCTATGAACGAGGTTTGGACGCTGCTTTCTTATGATGTATACGAAGTCGAAATTACCGGAGCGTTGACCAGCGTCTGGTATATGACACAATACCGTTCCGTGAGTTTTATTAACGATGAAAGTTGTTCCGGCGTCGCATCGCTGTCGAGATCGAATTTGAGACGGATATTTTGCAAGCCCACCGGGGTTGTTTTATCAACCGCCAGTGTCCCACGAAAATCCAGGTCGCCCTCCGCGCTCACTGTCGCATCTTTGAGCTGAACGCCGATTGCCGTCGAAACGGCTCTTAAGGTAACGCCGGCACAGGCAACCAGGGCCTCGAGCAGCATATTACCGGAACAGGCCGAGAGACCATCACCTCCCGTGGCCGGATGGAGACCGGCTTCAATCAGTGCTTTTCCCGTCTCAATATTGCAGGTTATGCCCTCGCCTATTTTCGCTCGGGCATTCAGCGTAACCATTGCCGACTGCGGTTGATCTTTATATTTCTGTTTCAAGGGAGCCTGGAGTTCCTTCAGTTCTTGTGCATCCATTGTTACCTCCTGTAATAATTATTTCGCTGTGATACCGCCCGGCAAACCAAACCTGCCAAACAGATTACACCGTATCCGGCGATATTTAAAGCATGTTTTACTTTATTTCCCCTAACGTTATAACCACCAGAACAATGGCATCAGTTACTATAACATGGGACCACCTCTTCTCAAGGAGGATCGAAATTTCCCTCCCCTGATGCAGCCGATGATCCTCGGACATGGGGCGGGCAAAACATGGGAGAATGCGTATAAGTGTTGACAAAGCAGTGCATGGTTAGATGCACTTACGCCCGGAAGGAATCTCTTAAGAAAAAGGATGAACCCCGAATGGACAACAAGAAAAGCCTCGAATTTGATACTGACATTGCCACCCTGGGAACGGCAAAGATACCGACGCCCCTGACGAATCAGCGTTTTGTTGATGATACCGAGCCGATGACCCTCTCGATGACTTCCGAGGAACTGTCCGAACTCGATTCAGGGACGCTGCCCATGAATTTTGAGAAGGCCGGACCTCGGGAAAAGCTCTATTTCGATCCATCGAAGACGAAATGCGCCATAGTCACCTGCGGCGGTCTTTGTCCCGGCATAAATGATGTCATTCGTTCCATTGTCATGAAAGCCTACTATCATTACAAAATTCGTACGGTGGTTGGAATACGCAATGGCTTGCGTGGTTTTATCCCGCAATATGGCTATGACGTCATGGAGCTGACACCGGGGATCGTGTCCCGCATTCACCAGTTTGGCGGCACCATTCTCGGTACGTCCCGCGAACAGCAGCGGGCCGATGAGATCGTCGATTCTCTGGAAAGGATGAATGTAAATATTCTGTTTGTTATTGGTGGTGACGGAACTATGCGTGCGGCGAAAAAGATCGTCGACGAGGTGACAATCCGCAAGAGCAACATCTCGGTGATCGGTATCCCCAAGACCATCGATAACGATATTAATTTTATTACCAGGTCCTTTGGCTTTGACACTGCGGTGGAAAAAGCCACAGAGGCCATTCAGTGCGCCCACGTGGAGGCTTCCTGTGTTGCCAATGGCGTCGGATTGGTCAAACTCATGGGACGTGAGGCCGGTTTCATCGCCGCCCAGGCAACGCTGGCCCTCCAGGAGGTGAACTTTCTCCTCGTGCCGGAACAGCCGTTCAAGCTTGAAGGGGAAAATGGCTTGCTGCGTGCCCTGAAGCGGCGTCTGAAAACCCGGAAACATGCGGTGATTGTCTGTGCCGAGGGGGCAGGGCAGGAGCTGGTGGATAAGCCGATGCAGGAGGGCTATTCCGGCAACCCGGTCCTTGGTGATATCTGTGCCACCCTCGTAAGCCGCATCAAAGAGTATTTCGCGGAACAAGGGCTGGAACTGTATATGAAGTTCATCGATCCGAGTTATATCATCCGATCTGTTCCGGCCAATGCGGGCGATCGCGTATATTGCGGTTTTCTTGGCCAGCATGCAGTACACGCTGCCATGGCCGGCAAGACCGGCATGGTGGTCACGCAGCTTAAATCTAATATGGTGCATCTGCCATTGGAGCTGGTAATCCTGAAGAGGCGCACCCTCAATATTCGATCGGACTACTGGTATTCGGTAATGGAAACGACGGGGCAGCAGGACTATTTTGATCAATAGGTTTTTAACAAGGCAAATTCCGACGGAATTATTCTGGTTTCCACTGGCGGCGGCAAGTTTGCCTCGGGGATGGGCGTCGTCAAAATGAATATAGATACGGATACCCAATACGCTTTCTCCAGGCCTGTGAAGATCTGCGCTCGTCCGGCACTTCTCTTGGCAAAAATATCTAAGTCGGACCATCCTTTAAAAATTCCTTGAAATTTTTGTGGCGATGAGGAAGCTGGTAATGGAAACTGTGCACAGCTTCTTCCGGCAGGGCCACCAGATAACTCCGCACAAATACATGAGGTTGCCGTCATGAAAATTGTCATCGCCCCCGATTCTTTTAAGGAAAGTCTCTCCGCACCGGAAGCCGCGGATCAGATCGAAGCAGGGTTCAGGGATATCTTTCCGGATCTTGAATGTCTGAAACGACCTATGGCGGACGGAGGCGAGGGAACGGTCGCCGCTCTTGTTGCGGCAACCGGAGGGAAGATCGTCAGCGCCTCTGTCACCGGTCCGCTTGGCGAAAAGGTCGATTCTTTTTATGGCGTCACCGGCAATGGCGAAACGGCAATAATCGAAATTGCTGCTGCCTGTGGTTTGGCCCAGGTACCACCGGAGTTACGCAATCCCCTGAAAACAAGCAGTTTTGGGGTCGGTGAACTGATTGTCCTGGCTCTGGATGCCGGACTCAGAAATTTTATTATCGGCATAGGGGGGAGCGCAACCAACGATGCCGGCGCCGGGATGCTGCAGGCGCTCGGGGTAAAACTCCTCGATGCCCACGGTCAGGCTATCGGTTTCGGTGGCGCGGCCCTGGCGCAGCTGGCCTTGATCGATGCCGGTCAACTCGACCCCCGATTGCCCCAATGTCAGATACAGGTAGCCTGTGACGTCGATAACCCATTATGCGGGACGAAAGGAGCGTCAGCAATTTTTGGGCCGCAAAAGGGGGCAACAGAAGAGATGGTTGCCAGTCTGGATCAGGCTCTTGCCCACTTTGCCCGCCTCATTCAACGTGATATGCAGCTCGATATCGCCGATATACCGGGTGCCGGTGCGGCCGGAGGTATGGGCGCGGCCCTGCTCGCTTTTCTCAATGCCCAGTTACGCTCCGGGATCGATATTGTCATCACCTCAACCGGACTGGTAGAAGCAATTAAGAGCGCGGACTTGGTGATAACCGGGGAAGGGCGGATCGATGGCCAGTCTGCGCATGGGAAAACACCCTTCGGGGTAGCACGTGTCTCCGCCCGCTATAAGGTACCGGTAATAGGCATTGCCGGCGCTTTGGCAGGGGACGCCCCAGGCATGTATCAATACGGAATATCTGCCCTGTTCACTATTGTCACTGGTCCTTGCTCCCTGGAGACAGCCTTAACCTTCGCCGCAGACAACCTCCGCAAGACAGCACGAAATATTGCCGCTGTCATCAAGATCGGTACAGGGATGGGAATTGATTAATACCTAGAAAACCAGACCCATCCTGACGCTCTTACCGCATCGGCTTTAACCATTACTGACGCTCGCTGGTCAAAGCACCCTACCCAAAAAATCTTTCTGGAAAAATCCCCTGTTTGTCGCCACTTCTTTCTGTTATGATCGATTGGAACTAGTGTGCCACGAGGCTACACGAAGGATGAGGGTAGGTCCCTCGGAGTCGGCTTGCAGGAGCAGGCTTCAAACCACCTTAAGCTGCTGTGGTAAAGAGCCATGGTGGTGATCGTTAAGGAAAAGGCCCGGCAAGACCGGGTCAGGTATGGATCATGGAGACGAGTAAAACCGAACCACTGATGAGGTGTCGAAAATCTAAGGTGTCGTCAAAACTGGGACCTATTTCCATCCCAGGATAAGTTCGGGGAGAGCCTGTCTATTGCCCGAGCGGCGGCCGGCATAAAGGTGGCGTGAACATGGTCTTGGCTTTCGCGTGGAACGTGGGAACCTGTCGCTCCGATGCTAAGTGAGAAATCCAAGTGGAGGACCCACGATTGGGTTGCCTCAGCAATGCCAGAATGACATTTTACTGAACTACGACACCACGATTTCCATCTACCTGTATTACTTGTCCTTGCTTTAAAGTACGAGTTACACCTGAAATGGCCATTACCGCCGGTATTCCATATTCACGAGCCACAATGGCCGCATGAGATGCAAGCCCGCCCGTTTCTGTAACCACGGCGATTGCCGCGGTAAAGAGCGGTGTCCAGGCGGGGTTCGTATATGGACAGACCAACACTTCACCAGCCAGAAGTTTACCAAACTCATGTTCGCTGCGTATGATCCTGACCTTGCCTTGGATAATACCAGGACTGGCGGCGATTCCCTTAAGGATTTTTCCCTTGGCGAATACTCCGGCCCTTTCTGCTTGCCAGTTTGCATTAACCAACCGGTAGGTTGCATGCCGGCGGGCCAGCAATTCTCGAACAGTATCCATTGGCGGAGGCTCGCCACAGAGCCACTCTTTGATTTCTTCGTAGGTGAGGTAGCCGATGTCGTCTTCATGCTCGAGAACACCCCGGTCGAATAATCTACGACCCCATTCGTAGGAAATTTCCTGGAGCGCATCAAGGGGGCGGGTCAGGTCGTAATGACTTTTTTCGCGGAATTCATTTAGTCGATAAAGATGCTGCCACAACCAACGAAAAGCTCCTCGCAGACCCGGGATATACCGTATTCGTTTCTCAACAAGCAAAAGGGCCGCTTGGTGACGGGATCGTGCATGTTCGGGATTTCCGGTTCGGTTCTCAGCATCAACAAGACTTGCGAGCAGGCGCCAGACTTGTTTCTGGTCGTGTCGCCAGGTCGGACTGGTCAGGTACCAGCACGATCCTTCACGATGTCCATGCTTATCCATGAAAGCTCTAAAGAAATCCATGAAGTTCCTTCCTTCACGTGTCTCTTGTAAGCGGTTCGGCGCTTCATAGCGAACGGCCGCGAGGACTTCAGGGTTTCGGCACGCAAGCCGGGAAAGCTGCCAGAGATCCTCATTGAGATTTAAAGTCGGAGTCTCAATCCCAGCCATGAGATTCGACATGACCTCATCTCGCTTTTTTAAACCAACAGCGAGAGCTACCAAGTACCTGAGCAATGATTCCGCATGGACGCCTCCGGCAGCATTCATCCGTTCGTTCATAACCTTTTCCCAGACGTTAAGAATCGTCTTTGCGCGAGAAAAGAGTTCCTCGCTTTTCATGGACGAAAAAGTCAATAATTGCGATGCGGTTTGCAGCTCCTCGGCAGGACCGTTTTCCCACCAGCTGAGCCAATCCGTTTTCAACTGCCGGAAGAGAAGAGGAAAGCCCCGAAGATACATTAGCCAAAGTCGATGGACGGGCGGAATTCGATAGGCTTGGCGCCAAAGCTGGTCCATTATTTTTTGCTCATCCTTCTCTTTAATAACCGCGCCGCCCTTCCTGATGGAATAGATGTGCCCGCCAAGCAGACGTTTGACAACTACGTTATCCAGAGGCCGGGGAGCGACCACATAGCGCTCATCAGCAAAGGGTTTGATCATTTTGTCAAGGAGAGAAGGTTTGCCAAGCGGCTCAAGATGGTCTACAGATGTTTCCAGAAGCGCCGTCATGGGGCGGGCTTGGAGGAGATGGATTGTTCCCCGCGCATTGGCAAATTCGATGTCCTGGGGTGCGGCAAAATGCTCTTCAATGCGAAGAGCCATGCTGCACAGCTCCTTCAGCAGGTTGGGGGAAAGGAGTTTCGAGTTGTTTTTGGCTCCGTTTTGGGCAAGAGTTGTCCGATCGACCAGAAAGATATCTCCTCCGATATCTCCAGAAACAAGCGCCTCACCTAGACCAGGCACAATCTCTATCCGCACATGATTATGGTCAGGCAGCAACGGGTCTTGGGTGAAAAGAACTCCAGCCGCATCAGCTGGGATCATCTCCTGGATGATTACGGCCATCCGGGCCGAGAATTGGTCTATGGCTCTTCGTTGGCGATAGACAAGGGCTCTACGGCTCCAAAGGGAAGCCCAACAATTTCGAACCGCTAGAAGTAAAGACTCTGCGCCCTGAATATTCAGATAGGTTTTGTATTGACCGGCTGCGGATACTCCTACCTGGTCCTCGCAGGTTGCCGAAGAGCGAACCGCCACAACCGGGTTTTTCATATGGTAATATCTATCCAGAAGTATGGTGGTCAAATCCTCATCCAGAGAACAATGTTTAAGAATCTCGGAAGCGATTTTTTCAACTTTCGCCCAATCCTGCTTTTCAATCAATGGAAATATCTTCTCATTCAGTCCGCATTGTATTGCTTGGCTCTCATATGCTTCCGTTGTAATGACCAGAGCATCTGGTACATTCATTCCAAGTTGTTTCATTTGAATGAGGCTTGAACATTTTCCCCCGACCTCGGCATTATTCGAAAGCGTATCTTTATTAATTTGAAGAACTTTCATTATTCACCCCTTTAAGAATAAACTGCCAAACGGATTCCAGGAGGGATTTACTGCTTTCAATATTTGCTACAATGGCAAGCACCACACCCTGATAAAGGAAAAAGATGTGCAGGGCCAAAACATTGGCAGAGAGATCCCGGCGGATAAGTTTCTGCACCTGCGCTTGTGACACAAGTCCGGTGAGTATTTCAAACAACCGTTTGCGAGCCGGTGTAGGATTGGACATATAGTCTGGATCAAGCACGCTATATGTGCAGATGAGTCTTACCTCTTCAATGTTCTCCTCGGCCTCATACAGCATTACCGAAATCATCTGCCGAATCAATTCCAGAGGGGAAGTAGACGGATCAGCTTGGTCGAGAAGATTTTCAACACGATCCTGTAGTTTTTGTCCGTAGAGCCGAAGAACACCTTTCTTAGCACCGAAATGATTGAAGAAAGTTGCACGACTGTATCCGGCCCTCTCGGCAATTTCGTCCACAGAAGTTTCAGTAAAACCCTTTTGCCGAAACAGCTCCATAGCAGCATCGTAAAGCGCCTGCTTAACCTGGGCATTCTTTTTTGGTCGCAATCCCTCGTTTGCCATTTTATCCTCCGATAACATAAATTAGACTTAAGTCTATAGTTAGACTTAAGGCTAATTTATGTCAAGTGGAAAATTCGACATCTTCTTGTTGCGGTAATAGAAGTGGAGCAGGACACACAAAGGGGAATTGGGAATCTTGAACCAAAACAGTTAGATTAATTTACAATAGGAGCTATAAATGAATTGTTGCTGAAAATACCTAGAACGGATGCTACGGAATCGAGGTGATGAAGATTGATATATGACGGTCGATAGTGCAGAATTATTAAAAGCAGGATCACCCAACCACCGCATCAAGGTAGATTGCCGAAACAGCCAGGCAACCGCTTATGCGAAACGTTGAAGCTGTAGAAAAAGGTAAAAGGCCTAGCAGAATCAGCCGGTTAATGGTACAATATCTCGAAATTCCAGAGAGATACCGCTTAACCTTTCTAGTAAGAGGAAAAGATGGCC
>Ga0055480_10000024_pt1 | contig 44762 bp, 39 predicted proteins | sample Muzzi_PWB_D2_FD_57935 | JGI IMG/M metagenome (GOLD analysis project Ga0055480, IMG submission 57935) | Wetland microbial communities from San Francisco Bay, California, USA, that impact long-term carbon sequestration - Muzzi_PWB_D2 | ecosystem: Environmental > Aquatic > Marine > Wetlands ... | reverse complement strand
ATATAAAAATGCACCAGATGTTTACGAAAGGTCAAAACAGCGAATCACGTAAATTCAACACGTTAGGTGTTGGCCGGGAATTGCTGGAATTTTTCTCATAATAACCCTAAATTATCAATATGTAGACATGTGAAAAATTATGAACGTAAGGACTCTTTACCCCAGTTAGTTCAAAGTTCACATCCGACTTTTTGTGGGCCTATCAAGAAATGAATCTTTGCGAGATGATCTAGAATTTGATCAACATAGTTTTGAAATTAGTCATTTTCTAAAACAGAGATGTTGATAGTTGCCTTACGAATTCAATCGACCATTTCTAGTTCCAGATCATTTTGAAAAAATCCACAATTTTCACCTTGCATCATAAAGTTGCCATAAGTGCGACCAAAGAGGATACATGTCTAATGTTGTATGGCTTTCACCGTGAGTATGCACGTGATGGAGAGACCAACGTTATTTGCTAGGATGTCTAACCATTCCAACACGAACTTGAGCGAGTCCAATGCAGAGTTGCTATGCCATTAAATATTCTTCCTAAAGAAAGTTTGGTCCCTTGCACCCTATTTTTTTCGCACTTTTTGAAACCTTTTGATTGTACATGAAAACATTAATAAATCTGCCTTCCAGGTTGTTTGACAATGCATGTTTTGCTTGGAACAGGTACCTTTGTTAAAAACAGTTGAACTGTTGCCTCCTGGGAGATTATGTATGAATGAGAGTAAGGTGCAAAAAGCAATTGATGCACTGCTGCAGTTTGCCGAGCATGTCGGTGCAACCAGAGTAAAATGTATGTCGCCTGCGGTCGTACGGGTGGAGGAGAAGCTAGCTGATTTCTGCCGGGAGCCTAAATGTCCCCAATTTGGCCTGGCGATGAGTTGTCCGCCCTATGTCTCCGGGCCTGCCGGGTTTAGAAAACTGCTTGAAACCAGTCAATATGTCTTGATCATTCGGCTGGAAATTGAGTCGGATTCGCTGCATGGAGTGGATCGGCCAGAGGTTATGCGGTTGCTGCATGAAATTTGCGCTGCAGTCGAGATTGAAGCAAAACGTCTTGGGTTCCATAATGCGGCAGGTTTTGCCGGAGGCTCCTGTAAACCAAGTTTTTGTGCTGATCAGCAGCATTGCCGGGTGTTAGCAGGGCAGGGGAAATGCCGATATCCGGACCGGGCCCGGCCATCCATGTCCGGTTATGGTGTCAACGTCGGGGAACTGATGAAAGCTGCTGGCTGGCCGAACAAGCTTTTTCCCGCAAAGGGTGATGGTCAGGAGCAGCAGCTCGCCTGGGTAGCGGGTCTCGTTCTGTTACGCTGACCGGTCCTTTTGGCTGGTAGCAGAGAAAAAGATCTGCCGTCTAAGCAGTCGAGATAGTTGGGAGGATATCGTGGAATCAGAGTTTGCGGCAAACGTCCGAAAATCAGCGGAAGCATCATTTGCGGACGGATTTTATTGTGCTGAAAGCGTCCTGCTCGCTCTTGCCGAGGCGTTGGGGATAGAATCACCTCTACTGCCCAAAATAGCCACGGCCTTTTGCAGTGGTATTGGCAGGACCTGCAACATCTGTGGTGCTCTCAGCGGAGCCATTATGGGTGTCAGTCTTGCCTTTGGTCGCTCAGATGCGGGTGCGTCCCTGCAGCCGGCTTACTCTGCCACTAATCAATTGATCAAAGACTTTGAACAGGAGTTTGGTGCCCGGGAATGTCATGTGCTGCTGGGCTGCGATCTCGCAAGTCACGAGGGACAAAAACAATTTCGCGAAAAACGACTGTTTAAGCGATGTGCCAAATTCACTGGAAGAGCTGCAGAAATAGCTGCACACATCATCAATGAAAAAAAGGTTTAGATTGAAGCATACCTTCCAAGGTGGACTTTGAATCAATGAAAAACGATAGCCCGAGGTTCAAGAATATCCTGGAAGATCAGGCGATCCGCCATATTCTGGAAGGGACGGCTGCCGATATTGGCGAGAGGTTTTTCCAATCCCTCGTGAAAAACCTGGTAGAAGTTCTAAAAACCAAGGGGGCCTGGATTACCGAATATAGCGAGGTAAACAGGCGGCTCACGCCTCTCGCCTTCATGTTGGATAGCCGTTGGCTCGAAAATTCTTCCTACGATATTGCCGGTACCGTCTGTGAAAGAGTCATTACCGAAAAGAGGCTGGTCCATGTTCCGGACAATATGCTGGAGATGTACAAGGGAAATTCCGATCTGGCAGAGTTGGAACACGTATTGAAAGACTATGCGGTGATTAGTTATCTGGGGGTTCCACTCCTCGATGCCAGGGAGAATGTCCTGGGACACCTGTCGGTGATTGATAGCCGATCTATCCCTAACTCTCTTCAAGTTATCAATATTTTTCAAATCTTCGCCAATCGGGCCAGCGCTGAGCTGCAGCGTCTGCGGGTGGAGAAAAAAATCCATCAGAGTGAGGAAAAGTTCAGGAAGTTGTTTGACAGTGCCATGGACTCCATTATAGAAATCGATAAGGAGTTCAAGATTACCCGGGTCAATCTCTCCGGAGAAAAACTTTTGCAGCTCTCCCCGGAGGAGGCGGTCGGCAAGCCCCTGCAGACATTTATTGCCGCTCATGACTTTGATAAGATCAAGGCCATGACGACAACACTTGAAAGGCAGCCGATGAATATTCAAGGCCTCTGGATACCAGGGGGCCTGAAGGCTATGACCGCAAGCGGTGAACGATTTCCCGCCGAGGGGACCTTGTCAAAGTTTGAATATGACACCAAGGCCTGCTTCACCCTCATTCTGAGGAATGAAAAACAAAAACTCGAAGCCGAACAAAAAGTACTCTCACTGTCGGTGGAGGCAGAATATCTCCGGGAGGAAATAAAAACCTTAGGTAACTATCACGATATCATAGGTGAGAGCAGGCCACTGCTTGAGGTCTTACGGAAAGTTGAACAGGTGGCGGCTACCGAAGCTTTTGTGCTGCTCTCAGGCGAGACGGGTACCGGCAAAGAAGCCATTGCCAGGGCAATCCATAGCTCCAGCAAACGGAGCGGAAAACCCCTCATTACGGTAAATTGTGCGGCTATTCCCGGCGCACTCCTTGAAAGTGAGTTTTTTGGCCATGAAAAGGGGGCCTTTACCGGGGCAACGATCAGGCGGCAGGGACGCTTTTTGCTCGCCGATAAGGGCACGATCTTTCTCGATGAAATCGGCGAGCTGCCAATCGAGATGCAGGCCAAGTTGTTGCGTGTCCTCCAGGAAGGAGAGTTTGAGCCGGTCGGCAGTTCGAAGAGCCTCCGCGTCGATGTACGGGTTATTGCCGCGACGAACCGTGACCTGCCAAGTGAGATTGCCAAAGGCACCTTTCGAGAAGACCTCTACTACCGTCTCAATGTGTTTCCCCTGAAGATGCCGCCGTTGCGTGAGAGGGGAGAGGATGTTGTCAGGCTGGCACTCTATTTTATCGGAAAATTCAGCAGCAGGATGGGGCGGCCTGCCCCTATGCTCGGGCAGAGCGATCAGCAGCTGTTAAAAGCGTATCCCTGGCCCGGTAATGTCCGGGAACTGCAGAATGTTATCGAACGGGCGGTCATCATTTCCAACGGAGACAGAATCAAGCTGAACCGGGTGCTGCCGAGGTTTACACCGCCGGAGCCTCATCTCGCTCGGCAAAAGGAGCGGGAAGCATCGAAACAACTCCTCACTGAAACCGAAATGCGGCAATTAGAAAAAGACAACCTCTTGAATGCCCTTGAAAGAACCGGTTGGCGCGTATCCGGGGAAACGGGTGCGGCCCGGCTGCTGGGCATCAACCCCTCAACCTTTGCATCCCGCATGAAAAAGCTTGGGATTAATCGTCCCCTGGCGGGATGACACCCGCCTTTCTTCTGCAAATCGGCAATATTTACGAAATATCGCAATATTTTTGTGCAATCATGATCGTCTTTACTTTTATGTTTCCAGTAAGGTTATGAAATAAAACGATATAATAAATTTTATCGGTTGGCACGCCCCTTGTAATATCTCTTGCAACAGGTGTTGTTGAGTATGCCTGTTTCAGATATCGATACAAAAAACTACAAGGAGCAAGGTCATGAGAAAGTTTATCGTTGAGCGGGAAATCGCCGGTCTTGGCAAGATGAGTAAGGAAGAACTGCAGGCTATTACCAGGAAATCGAACTAGACCCTGAAGGGGATGGATACGGCATATCATTGGGTGGAAAGCTATGTCACCGGTGACAAAATGTATTGCGTGCACATGGCACCCGATGAGGAAACAGTTCGTGAACATGCACGGCGCGGCGGCTTTCCCGTAAACCGGGTTTCGGAGGTCCTGTCCGCCATCGATCCGACAACAACGGGTGCATGAGGACCCAGGCTGTTCAGCCGGGAGGTCGTTTTCGGTTTGCCGAGGTCTCCCGGCAGATTGTTTTCTGAAGTACCACGGTTTTTTCTGGAGGTCTCGTCATGAACGCATCCGGTAGTATCACATCCCGTGTGGCGGATGTCAGGTTCAGTTGGGTTGGAATATCAATATATACAAGTCTTGCGCTCATCGCCTTTGCCGCAAACTCGATCCTCTGCCGGTTGGCTCTTGGCACAGCCGCGATTGACCCGGCCGGATTCACTACTGTCCGTCTTGTGTCCGGGGCCATCACCATTGGACTGCTCCACGCCGTGTCAAGGCGGCCGGGAGCCCGCGAAAAGCACGCCGGTAACTGGATTTCGGCACTGATGCTGGTCCTCTATGCCACGGGATTCTCCTTTGCCTACGTTTTGCTCAGTGCCGGAACGGGAGCTCTGATCCTCTTTGGTTTCGTCCAGGCGACCATGTTCTGCTGGGGAATTTTGAAAGGGGAGCGACCGCATCTCCTGCAGTTTGGCGGGATACTGATTGCCCTGGTTGGTTTGGTTCTCCTGCTTTTACCCGGTATCACCTCACCATCGCTTATCGGAGCAGGTTTTATGGCTGTTGCCGGTATTGCCTGGGGGGTGTATTCCATAAGAGGCCAGGGGGCTAGCAATCCGGTTGCTGTAACCGCCGATAATTTTTTGCGGTCGGTACTGTTGCTGCTGCCTCTTTGCCCGGTTTTCTTCAGCAGCCTGGATATCTCGTTCTATGGGCTGATGATCGCAACATTCTCCGGAGGCCTCGCATCCGGAGTTGGTTATGTTGTCTGGTATCAGGCCCTGAAGGGGCTCTCCACCACCCGAGCGGCAGCGGTCCAACTGCTGGTGCCGGTGCTGGCTGCCCTGGGAGGAATCGGATTTCTCAATGAAGCAGCTAACCTAAACCTGTTGGTCGCCGGAGCCATGATTATCAGCGGCGCAGGCTGCTATATCTTCTCTCGGCATTGATCGCCAGCCATTTCTTTTTCCTTTCTCGGCCAGAGAATCATCTGGGTGCAGCGGAAAAAGGCAATGGCTTTGCCGGTCGTTTCCGCCCGTACCTCGGCGTCCCAGACCTGCGTGGTCCGGCCTTTGTGCAGCAGTCTGGCGATACAAACCACCCTGCCTTCAAGGGCTGTGCCGATAAAGTTGGTCTTCAGTTCGATAGTGGTGAAGCCCTCTGCGTCCTCCGGTAGATTATTGACGGCTGCATAGCCGCAGGCAGTATCAGCGAGGGCGATTATCGATGCGGCATGCAAAAAGCCGTTCGGGGCACAGAGTTTGGGTTTCACCTGCATCCGAGCGGTTACCGTATCGGGCAGAACAGAGACGATTTCGAGGCCCATGTGGCCCGGCAGACAGTCCTTGCCGAGAAGGTTCCATTCGTCCAGGTTTTTCAAGGGTTTTAACTTTTTCATTGTCCTCCGGTCAGTCCGGCGCCTTATGAGCTGTGAAGGCGGTCACCGGGGCGTTTCAAGTGTTATCGTCTAGTGGTCGCTTCTCTCCTGCTTTTCCAGAATAGTCTGGAACTCACAGCATAATCACTTTCCTGACGAAAGAAAAAGGAACTGTTATGGCCGGGGCCGACTCTATTCAAACATAACAAATACCAACTGGCATAGCGGAAGTTGCCACCCGTCTTATTTTGTGACGGAAAGTCAGGAAAATGATTGTATGAGCTGCAGGAACCGGATAAGATGACCGGCAAGCAAGTTGTCTCATCATCCTGCTGATATTCCACATTTTTAACGGGGACGGGGTCCTGACAAACCCACCAATAGAGAAATCGGAGCGGGGGCTCGATTTCAAACATAGTCGGCGTCCGCGGCTTTTCGATCTGCAATTTGAAACTCAATTCGATCTGGAATTATGTATACAGCACATTACGGGTTAAGAAGAAAGCCCTTTCAAATATCATCGGACGCCAAATTTATCTGGCTCGGGGAGAAACATAAAGAGGCTCTGTCAACCCTGCGATACGGTATCCTTGATAACAAGGGATTTCTGCTGCTGACAGGTGACGTCGGTACCGGGAAGACGACCTTGATTAACGCCCTCATTGCCAGTCTGAGTAAGGATGTGATCTATGCCTCGGTGCCGGACCCGAGTCTCGATAAATTGGATTTCTTCAATTATATCGCCGCCGCCTTTGGTCTTGGATATGAATTCAGCAGTAAAGGGAAATTTCTGGCGAGTTTTACCTGTTTCTTGCTGCGAGCCTATGAAGAGAAAAAGCAGGTGCTCCTTATCATTGACGAGTCCCAGTTGTTGACCCAGGAGCTGTTGGAAGAAATCCGGCTGCTGTCAAACATTGTCACCACAGACAGCAACCCTCTTTTGAACATTTTCTTTGTCGGCCAGTACGAATTCAACGAGGTAATAAGCCGTCAGGAGAACCGGGCCATCGCCCAGCGCTTGACCCTGAATTACTATATAGAGCCGCTGACTGCCGAAGAAACGAGAGAATATATCAAGCACCGGTTGAGAGTTGCCGGAACAACGAACAAGATATTTACTCCCTCTGCAGTGCAGGAGATTTACACCTATGCCAAAGGGTTTCCGCGAAAAATCAACATAATCTGTGACCACTGCCTGATGAGCGGCTATGCAGAGGATAAAAAAACGGTTACAGATGCAATGGTCAGGGAGTCAGCTAAGGAACTGGAGATCCCGGAAAGCAGAAGGGGTGGGCAGCAGACAGATGCGAGTACAAACCGGCAATCGGCTCTTTCGCCATCACTATCTGCAGGCCAGATTGGTGGACAGGCTGGCGAAAGCGAGGGGCAAATAAAGGCGGAGAAAATACGGTCATCGTGGCCAAGTGGCAGTTTTTTTTGGATAATTCTGCTTTTGATGGGCTTAAGCTTAGTGTTTCTCTATCTGACAAATTCAAAATACCAGGAGGCTACCGCATACCTTACTTCGATTCAGCAAAAAATCGATGCCAACGGTGTACAGTCGGCCCCCGTTAAATCCCAACCGCAACCCCAGGTCAATAAGCCGGTACCGGAAACAGCCAAGGCACAGGCGGCCTTGCCTGTCGGCCAGCCACCGCCTGCCAAAAAGAGCAGTCCCGTACCAGTCAAAAAAGTGCAAACGGAGGCAGGTTCGACGGCAACAAATACTTCGCTCAAGATGACCGAGAAGAAATCTCCGGCAGAAAAGAATGTGGTTGAAACGGCGAGATCTGAATCCCAAAAGATGCAGGCCACCGTCGGTGATGAAAAAAAGAGTAGTCCTGCACCCTCTTTACCGATATCCGGGCAGCCTGCATTTCAAGCTGCAAATACATCGGAGCAAAAGGTGGCGGACAAGCCCGTTATCGAGCCTCCCCCCCTGCCCGAGAAGCCTTTGATTATCCGTTTTGAAATAGATTCCAACATCTTCAGTGATTCCGACATCAAGAAAATGGAAGATTTTGCCAGGATAATCAAAATGTATCCGGGAACGACCGTTACTATCTTGGGCTACACAGATACCGTCGGTGATGAACACTACAACCGGAAACTCTCTGAATTCAGGGCCAATATGGTCAAGAGTTTTCTTCTGGGACAAAACCTGCCGCCTGAAAAGGTGAACGCACGGGGACTTGGCAGTAAAAATCCGATCGACAGCAATGATACCTTGCAAGGCCGTACCATGAACAGGCGGGTTGAAATCAGGGCGGTGCCGAACAGGAACTGATGCTATCACTTCGTTTCTAGTCCATAAACGAGACCTATCCTGCAGTTGCAATGAGATGGCAGTATGTTCTGCTTTATGTTCAACGAGCGACTTCGAGTGCATTTCGAAATTGCGTCGCAAAAACCGGAGTGTCTCTCCATCCGAATGTGTCTACATTGAGTGTAATCTGAAAAGGAGGTGTGAGTATGGCATCGGTGAAAAGATCGATGGGCCTGATTGAATGGCTGTCAATCATTGTCCTGGCGATAATATGGGGTGGGTCGTATTTCTTTATCGGTATTGCCGTCAAAGAACTGCCGCCTTTTACCATTGTTGCGCTACGGGTGTGTCTTGCGGCGCTGACCTTAAATATTATTATCCGATGCATGGGGCATGCGATGCCGAAAAAACGCAAGGTATGGCTGGCTTTCTGCGGAATGGGCCTGCTCAACAATATGCTCCCCTTCTGCCTGATTGTCTGGGGACAGACACATATAGCCAGTGGCCTTGCTTCCATTCTCAATGCAACGACTCCCTTTTTTGCCGTGGTCGCCGCGCATTTTCTGACAAAGGATGAAAAGATGACGAGGAATCGTTTGCTGGGAGTACTCATTGGTATTGCCGGGGTACTGTTGATGGTCGGACCGGAAGCCCTGCATGGTATCGGAAAAAATCTCCTCGCCCAATTTGCGGTACTCGGAGCTGCCATCTCCTACGCTCTTGCCGGTATTTTTGGCAGGCGTTTCCAGCGGATGGGCATTACCCCGGTGGTCACAGCCACCGGACAGGTGACTGCTTCGGCCGTATTGTTCACCATGCCGGCAATGGTGATCGATCGGCCATGGCAGCTCGCTATGCCGAGTTGGGAGGCATTGGGGGCAATCCTAGCCCTTGCCCTTTTCTCAACGGTCTGTGCGTATATCCTCTATTTTAGAATCCTTTCAACAGCAGGCGCGACAAATGTTTTGCTGGTTACCTTGCTGATTCCGGTAAGCGCCGTTTTACTCGGCACAACCATCCTCGGCGAACAACTGGAGGCGAAACACTTTTTCGGGATGGGGGTGATCGGATTGGGGCTGTTGGCCATTGACGGCCGGGTGCTTGGATATTTTCGCCGAAGATGTGTAACAAACCCGGTTGAGGTTTCATCTCGATAATTCGAGAGACTCGAGTATGGAGGAGTGAGCTATGAAAACCGAAGAATCCTTTTTCATCGATGAGATTCGCTGAACAAAAATTTTCCAAATGCGTATTTGTGTCAGGCTGAAACGGAGTTATCCACTTTGCGCAAAGGAGTCATCGCTGCCGGATCGGGGAAAGGACAGCAACAAGTCCTGACTACAGGCTGAAAAGACAAAGATATAGAAACCCGCTATTGCGGTTGACATTTGCTTTTGCTCAGCTGAAATCATTGTATCAAACAGGTCTTGGCCGCTACCCTGTTCTACACCGTTTGGGTGTTTTAATCAGTCAGGACCGGTTTTCCGCTCTTGATCTTCACGTAGATTTCCCTTAAATAAGGGAGACGTCATCTTCAGACAATCAATTAAACCTTTGAGGTGTGAATATATGAGTAACTGGGAATGCGGTGTATGTGGGTACGTGCATAAGGAAGGAGCGCCTCCGGAGAAGTGTCCTATCTGTGATGCTCCGGCCAAGATGTTCACCGAGGTAAAGGAAGAGGCAAAAAAGGTCGCAAAAGCCGATAACGAGGAGGCAAGCAGGCAGGGGACAAAACCAGTTGACAGTGCGGCGAGAAGATGGCGGTGTACCGTCTGCGGGTATGTGCATACCGGCGCCGAGCCACCGGAAACATGTCCCGTTTGTGATGCACCGAAAACAATGTTTGTCGAAATCGACGCCGAGGGCAAGGCCTTGACCGAGGTGACAGCTGTAGAGGCCGAGCCGGTTCCCGACAAGGAGAAAGAGCCGCAAGCGACCACTTCTCTTTTTGATAAATTTGTCAAACTGACCCTGAGAACCCATCTCCATCCGATGATGGTTCATTTCCCCAACGGAATACTGCCGGTGGTGGTGGTGTTTCTTGGCCTGTCCGTCTTTTTCAACATCGTTTCCCTGGAGACCGCCGCATATTATAACCTGATCTTTGTCCTGGCGATGCTGCCCCTGGTTCTCCTCACCGGCTTTATCGAGTGGCAGAAACGGTATAGAGGAGCCCGTTCCGCCATCTTTATCACCAAGATTGCCTGCAGTCTGATTATCCTGACTTTGGTTAACATTCTGGTCTTCTGGCGGCTGATCGACGAGGGGGTTGTCGCTGAGGGATCTCCCTCGCGGCTCATCTATCTTGGAGTTGCCGTGGCGACCCTTGGGACGGCAGCTTTCGCCGGTCACCTTGGCGGCAAACTGGCTTTCGGGTCGCGGAAGGATTGATCCTGCCAATTGTTTTTTGACCAAGAGAAAAAGACTCTCGACTCAATTGAGACTATTGGCACAGTCTTGTTCTATCAGGCCGGTAAATAAGGCCTGATATCCTTTTCATATTTGCATTTCACCTTGAACCCCTTGGCCGTAAGAGCATCAATGGCCTGCTCACCATCCTGACCGGTCACCCGGAGGACCATCTGGGTCACTCCCGGGTGATTCGTCTCGGGCCAGCTGAACAGGCTCTGAATATTGATTCCGGCATCCCGCAGGGTTTCGGAAACCTCGGCCAGTTTGCCGATGCTGTCATTGACAAAAATGCTGAGCCGGACACTGTCGTCGCTGATGCCGATAGCCTGGAGCAGGACGCCCATGACATCGGTACTGGTGATGATCCCAGCCAGATCGTCATCCTCCATCACCGGCAGGGCGCTGATCCGGTTCTGCTGCATGACAAGGGCCGCCCGTTCAATGGTAGTGCTGGTAGGTACCGTCACCACTGTCTTGATCATGATCATCGATACCAGCACCTTCTCTAGCAGGTAGTTGAGTTCATGGGTGGAAAGCGAAGTGGCCGGGGACGCCCAGTTCTGTCTGAGGTCCCGGTCGGAAACAATGCCGACCAGTTTTTTCTTGTCGTTGACCACCAGCAGATGGTCAATCTGTTTCTGGTCCAGCAGTTCCCTGGCCTCGACCAGTGTGGTATTCGGTGATACGGTGATAAGGTCGGTGTGCATGATTCTGTCGATATACATATTCTCTCCCCTCAGTGAAAAGTCTGAATCCAGGTTCACCGGCCGGTAATAATTTACCTTGGCAAACGGATTTTTCTTTAAATTTTCATCTACTATATGGTGATGACTCCATTTGTCAAAGTAAAGAAGATGGTTGTGTTACGTAAACGTCAAGGTAAAATGACCTGGCCTGCGGCAAAATGTTGACGCAAAAGGGAGAGTGTGGTTTTCTGCAGGGTGAAAACAAACTTGCCTGTGTCATTGATTTCAGGGTAGCTTGCGCTGTTATTTCGCTGTGAATTACACCTGCATAAGGCTCGTTGGGCAGCCGGTAACCCACAGGTAATGATTTCTATCTATCAGGAGATACTGTGACAAAAATAAACGACAACGCTCTCTGGATGTCCGGCAATGAAGCCGTTGCCCTCGGTGTCTATGAGGCCGGTGTAAAGGTCGCCTCCGGCTATCCGGGAACGCCGTCCACGGAAATCATGGAAAACCTCTCCCAGTATGAGGGGGTCTATACCGAATGGGCACCCAATGAAAAGGTAGGGCTGGAGGTTGCCATCGGCGCCTCTTTTGCCGGCGCCAGGGCGCTTGCCACCATGAAACATGTCGGGGTCAATGTGGCCGCCGATCCGCTGTTCACCTCCGCCTATACCGGGGTCTGCGGCGGCCTGGTACTGGTCAGTGCCGACGACCCGGAGATGCATTCCTCGCAGAATGAACAGGACAACCGGAATTATGCCTTTGCCGCCAAGGTGCCGATGCTCGAACCCTCCGATCCGAGTGAGGCCAAGGAGATGGTCAAGCTGGCCTTCGATCTCAGTGAGGAGTTCGATACCCCGGTGATGCTGCGTATTACCACCCGGGTTTCCCATGTAAAGGGAGTGGTAACAAAGGGGGAGAAGCGAACAGCCAATCCTGCCTGCGGCATCAACAAAATCCCCGGCAAGCTGGTCATGCTTCCGTCTATTGCCCGGCAGCGGCGGATGGTCGTCGAGGTTCGAATGAAAAAATGCCGGGAAATGGCTGAGACCACCAACTTCAACAGGATCGAAGCAGGGGACACCAGGAGAGGTTTTATTACCTCCGGCGTCTCCTATCTTTATGTAAAGGAGGCCTTCCCCGAGGCGGCGGTGCTGAAACTGGGAATGTGCTGGCCGCTACCGGAGAATAAGATCCGGGACTTTGCCGCGATGGTTGATGAGCTGTATATCGTCGAGGAACTCGACCCCTTTCTGGAAACCCATATCAAGGCCATGGGCATTGCCTGTCATGGCAAGGACCTCATCCCCAATCAGGGCGAGCTGAACACCGCCATTGTCCGGGAAGCGATCATGCCCGGTTCAGGTCCGGAACTGTTTGCCCCGGTCGAACTGCCCAACAGGCCGCCGAATATGTGTGCCGGTTGCCCCCATCGGGGAATCTTCTTTAATCTGTCGCGGATGAAGGTTTTTGTCTCCGGCGATATCGGCTGCTATACCCTCGGCTTTTTGCCGCCGCTGTCGGCCATGGATTCCTGTGTCTGCATGGGTGCGGCGATTCCGATTGCCCACGGGATGGCCAAGGCTCTGGGTGAGGACAGTCACAATCAGGTGGTTTCGGTTATCGGCGATTCGACCTTTGTTCATTCCGGCATTACCGGCCTGATCAACACGGTCTACAATAATTCCGCCTCAACGCTGATTATCCTCGATAACCGCATCACCGCCATGACCGGCCAGCAGCAGAACCCGGCCACCGGCTATAATATCAAAGGCGAGGCGGCGAGTGCCCTCGATCTTGAAGCCCTGTGCCGGGCCGTCGGGGTAAAGCATGTCTATAAGGTCAATCCCCACGACGTGGTGGAAACCCGCAGAATTTTAAAGGAAGCGGTGGAATTGCAGGAACCGTCGGTGGTCATCTCCGAGGCGCCCTGTGTCCTGCTGCCGGAGATGAAGGAGCGGAAACCGGTGGCCTATTTCACCAATCAGGAGAACTGTGTCGGCTGCATGTCCTGTATCCGGCTCGGCTGCCCGGCGATCAGCTGGACCTCTTTCGAGGAAGGCGAGGCCGAGGCGAGGGGCTACAGGAAAAAGCAGCACGGCATCTCCAAGATCGACGAGGTTCTCTGCAACGACTGTGGGCAGTGCGCTTCGCTGTGTAAATTCAATGCCATCACCAGGGGGGAGAGAAAGTAATGGAAGGAACAGGAAATATCCTCTTTTCGGGGGTGGGAGGCCAGGGCATTCTGCTGGCCAGTGAAATTACGGTCTACGCCCTGCTCTCGGCGGGCTACGACGCCAAAAAGAGCGAAGTCCACGGCATGGCTCAGAGGGGCGGCTCGGTTACCGCCCAGCTGCGCTACGGCCAAAAAGTCTTCTCGCCGCTCATAGAGCCCGGCTGTGTCGATATCCAGATGGCTTTTGAGATGATGGAAGCGGTTCGCTATCTCCCCTTTCTGCACAAAGGCAGCAAGGTGATCGTCAACACCCAGAAGATCCTGCCGCCATCGGTCGCCACCGGGCAGGCCAAGTATCCCGAGGATGTCCTGGACCATCTTCTCGAACGGGATATCGTGGTGGTGCCGGTCGATGCCTTTGACATTGCCCGGGAGGTTGGGGAGATCCGGACGGCCAATGTGGTCATGGTCGGCGCACTTTCCGCATTTTTACCAATAGATCAGGCCATATATGAAGAGGTTATCCATGCCCGGGTACCACAACGTTTCAGGGACGTTAATCTCAAGGCATTTGCCGCTGGTCGAAAAGTCAGTGCTTAAACAGGGAGAGACGAGATGTCAGTTACTTATTGGGAAGAAGAGATCGAGACATTGCCCCGGGTGGGGCTGGAATCCATCCAGCTGCGGCGCCTGCAGCATCTGGTCGCCCGGGTCTATCGGACGGTTGAGCCCTATCGGCGGAAGATGGACGCGGCCGGGGTCAAACCGGAGGACATCAAGACCCTAACCGATCTGGCCAGGCTGCCTTTTACGGTGAAAGACGACCTGCGCGACAACTATCCCTTCGGGCTCTTCACCGTACCGCTCGACGAGGTGGTGCGGGTCCATGCCTCTTCCGGCACCACCGGCAAGCCGACGGTGGTCGGGTATACCGCAAAGGATATCGAAACCTGGGCCAACGTCATGGCCAGAGCCCTCTGCTGTGCCGGCGCCACCAAGGGGGACATGGTGCATAATGCCTACGGCTACGGTCTTTTTACCGGCGGTCTCGGCGCCCACTACGGTATCGAGCGGCTGGGGGCCACTGTCATCCCGGTTTCAGGCGGCAACTCCAAGCGGCAGATCAATATTATGAAGGATTTCGGCTCCACCGTTTTGCTGTCCACCCCCTCCTATGCCTTAAATCTCGCCGAGGCAATGGATTCCATGGACGTCGATCCGAAATCGCTGTCGCTGAGGGTGGGGATTTTCGGGGCTGAGCCGTGGAGCGAGAATATGCGCGAGGAGGTCGAGCGCAAACTGAATCTCAAGGCGACCGATATCTACGGCCTCTCCGAGGTAATGGGGCCGGGGGTCGCCCAGGAATGCCTGCATACTACCCGGGGGATGCATGTTTTTGAGGATCACTTCCTGCCGGAGATTATCGATCCCGAAACCGGAGAGGTTTTGCCGCCAGGAGAAAAAGGGGAACTGGTCTTTACCACGCTGACCAAGGAGGCCTTCCCGATCATCCGCTACCGGACCAAGGATATCTCGAGGCTCTACTACGAACCCTGTGAATGCGGCCGGACCCTGGTGCGTATGGAGAAAGTGACCGGCCGGACCGATGACATGCTGATCATCCGCGGAGTCAACGTCTTCCCGTCACAGGTCGAGCATGTGCTTATGGGCGTCGAGGGGGTCGAGCCCCATTATCAGATCGTCGTCGACCGGGAAGGCAATCTCGACACCATGCAGGTGCAGGTCGAGGTCAGCGAGGGGGTATTCTCTGATGAAATCCGGGTGCTTGAAAATCTGACCAAACATATCCAGAAGGAAATCAAGGACCTGCTCGGCGTCACCTGCAAGGTGAAGCTGGTCGAACCGAAAACCATCCAGCGCAGCGAAGGCAAGGCGCAGCGGGTTATCGATAACCGTAAAATCTGAGGGAGGTTGATATGCTGGTAGAACAAATTGCCGTGTTTCTGGAAAATAAATCGGGCCGGCTGGCGGAAATTACCGCAGTGCTGGCGGAAAATAACATCAATATCCGCGCCCTCTCGGTTGCCGATACCGCCGATTTCGGCATCCTGCGCCTGATCGTCGACAAGGTGGAACAGGCTAAAAGTGTCCTCAAGGAAAACGGTTTTACCGTCGGCAAGACCACGGTTATCGCCGTTGAGGTCGAGGATAGGACCGGCGGCCTGGCCAAGGTCCTGAAGTGCATTGAGAAGGCCAATATCAATGTTGAATATATGTACGCCTTTGTCAATAAAACAGGGGACAATGCGGTGTTGATCTTCCGTTTTGAAAAGATGGAGGAGGCCATTAATGCCTTGAAAAAGAATGGTTTTACCATCCTGACAAGAGAGCAGATCTGCGAGCTGTAACCCTAACCCCCCATTGACGAATGTACTGGCAAAAAGAACAAGAGTGTCTGCCTCGACCGGACCTGGCAGAGCTGCAGCTTGCGCGGTTGAAAAACACCCTGAAAAGGGTGGCAACCAATGTGCCCTTTTATAGGAATAAGTTCAATGAGCTCAAGCTTGATCCGGAAAAGATTACCTCGCTCGACGCCCTGCGGGACTATCCTTTTACCTTAAAGCAGGACCTGCGCGACAACTATCCCTACGGCCTTTTTGCTGTGCCGCTCCGCGATGTGGTCCGGGTGCACTCCTCCTCGGGTACCACCGGCATGGCAACGGTGGTCGGCTACAGCAAGAACGATATCAGTACTTGGGCGGATCTGGTGGCGAGAATTCTCTGCGGTGCCGGGGTGACCCCCGACGATGTGATCCAGATCGCTTTCGGCTACGGTCTTTTTACCGGCGGCTTTGGTCTGCATTACGGGGCGGAGAGGCTGGGTGCCTCGGTTATCCCCATTTCCGCCGGTAACACCAAGCGGCAGATTCAGATCATGCAGGATTTCAAGACTACGGCCCTGGTCTGTACTCCCTCCTACGCCCTGAAGATGGCCGACGTGATGATGGATATGGGCATCAATCCCAATGGACTGTCGCTGCGCTACGGGTTGTTCGGCGCCGAACCCTGGTCCGAGGCGATGCGGCAGGAAATCAACGAGCGGCTGGGCATCAAGGCCACCGATAACTATGGTCTCTCCGAGGTTATGGGACCCGGAGTTGCCGGGGAATGTCAGGAATGCAACGGCCTGCATGTTAATGAAGACCATTTTCTGGTGGAGGTGCTTGATCCCGATTCCCTGCAGCCGGTCGCACCGGGTGAGGTTGGCGAGCTGGTCATCACCACCCTGACCAAGGAGGCCTTCCCGGTGATTCGCTATCGCACCCGCGATCTGACCAGGCTGATCCACGAGCCCTGTCCCTGCGGCCGCACCTCGGTGCGGATGAGCCGGATGATGGGCCGTTCCGACGATATGCTGATCATCAAGGGGGTCAACGTCTTTCCGACCCAGATTGAATCAGTGCTCTTTGAGATTGAAGGCACCGAACCGCATTACCGGCTGATCGTCGAACGGGAGAACAACGAGGATAAATTGACCGTCATGGTCGAGGTGGTGGAATCGATTTTCTTCGACGAGATGAAAAAACAACGGGCCCTGGTCGATACCATCAAGAAACGTCTCGCCTCGGAACTGGGCATCGGTGTTGAGATTAAACTGGTAGAAGAACGATCTCTGGAACGCTTTGACGGCAAAGGTGCCAGGGTAATCGACAAGCGCGAAATTTAATTCCGCGAGAAGAGCATAGGCGTCCCAATGACAGAAATCATCCATGGCCTTCTGGTATTGACGGTGGTCCATACCCTTGCCGCGGCATCCCCGGGGCCTGATTTTGTTTTTGTCTCCCAGCAGACGATTGCCAACGGCAAGCGTACCGGCTTGTTGTGCAGTTTGGGGATAGCCCTGGGACTCTCCGTCCATATTGCCTACTCGGCTTTTGGCTTGGCGGCGATCGTCGCCCATTCTTCGGATCTGCTCTGGTGGGTAAAACTACTCGGCGGCAGTTACCTCATCTACCTCGGTGTAAAGGGACTGCGGGCCAAAGCCTCGGCAGGACGGATGGTGGAAGGCATGCAAGGTCCGCCTGCATCGGCTTTTAAGACAATAGGGGCAGGCTTTCTCTGTAATGCCCTCAATCCCAAGGCGCCTATTTACTTTCTGTCGTTGTTTACGCTGGTGCTCTCGCCGGATATGCCCTTCTATCAGATCGCCATTTTTGGTCTGTGGATCATGTTGATTCAGTTGTGCTGGTTCTCCTTTGTCGTCACGGTGCTCTCCATCCCCACCGTTAACCGCAGGTTTCAAAGGGCAGGACACTGGATCGATCGATTGCTTGGCGGCGCCATGGTTTTGCTCGGCCTGAAGGTTTTGTTGAGTAGGACAACTCCCTGATCTTTCGTCTCTTTCTTCCGCTGCCGAGCACTCTTTGCGGAGTGTTCGGTTGGTCATGGCCTATTGGACCGCAGTCCGGTTGGCCGTGGCCTCCTGCAACTGACCCCTTATGTCTTTTTTTCCGATTCCGACGATGGTTTGGGTGCTGCTTCTTCCTTGCGTCATGTGTTTTGCGGCTAAAATTGGTCCGGTGCAGGGGCAGTGGCCAAACAATAAAGAATAGCAATGTGATATTTCGGTATAAAAAATATGCACAACCAGTTAATGTACAGTGGTGTGGGTGAACCTCCGGAAATCGATTGGCAGGAAAAGGAGATAAAAATGGCGAGATTAATTGATCAGCCGATAGTGATCGAAGCTATCGACAACAAACCGAAAATCATTGAAGAGTATATCGGTTCCGTGAACTCCGGCACCAAAGAGCTGAGTGTTGCTCTCATGCGGAGCCCCTCGGGATGGCTTGAACCTGGTCAGACGCCGGAATTTTCCGAATACACCATAGTCCTGAAAGGGATGCTGCAGGTCAAAACCAAGAACCGGATGTATGAGGTGCACGCCGGGCAGGCCATGATCGTTGATGCCGGGGAATGGGTGCAATACAGCACGCCTTCTGAGGAAGGAGCCGAATATATTGCAGTCTGTCTGCCTGCCTTCACCTCTGCCGCAGTGCACCGCGACGAAAAACGCTGATCGTTGCATCGGTAAAAAGACGCTCTGAATGGGAGAAAAGCATGACAGAGGCGCTACGTGTTGTTGATATGAAAACGACTATATTCCCGGTTGAAAAATGGAATATGTTCCTGCCTTTTTAAAGCTCTTGGAATCCAAAATAGTTTTCTATAAACTTGTCCTTCTCAACGGCTAGAAAACGGCTGAAGCTCCACTCTTTTCCTGTCAATAAATTTCTGTACTCGGGTTTGATCACATAGGTCATTGCCGCGACAACACCTAGAATATCTGTGGTAACCCTGACCTCCTGACGTTGATACATATTGCCTTCAAAGGTATCCAGCCGATCGATTGCCTGACGATTGAGTCCGCAATATATCACCCCGGGAACCTGCTCTCCCTGTTGCTGGACTATACCCGGATATTCCCGGTGGCGAATTCTTGATCGGTAATAATTGCTGAGGGTCGCCTGGGTGGAAGCGGCTTGATAACCGGTAACCTTGAACATGATATCACTGCACATCAGTGATCCGTAGGTAAAGAGATTAGTCATGGCATTGTCGTTGGTACTTTTTAAAGAATCCCCTTGTGGACTGTAAGAATACAATCGATTACTTCCTGACAGACAATGGTACGGTTATCCGAAAGTGTACAGAATACTTTCCAGTATTGGCTGTTTTAGGGAGAGAGGTCAAGGTATTTCGATGGCTTGGGTAAACAACTCACAATGCGGACCGAGTCTTCCTGCTGCAGGTTTTTTTTCTGTTATTTTTGCTATCAGAAAAACTCCTCCTCTATCACTATTGACAAATCGCTCATTCGTCGTAAGCATTGTATTTATACGCCCAAATAAAGCGTTCACCCTCGTTTTCAACTTCTTGTCCGGGACAAGATAGTCAACGGGAAATTGTCGGTGCCATCGGTCCAACGATTACTCATGTCGGTAATCATCTGGTATCGGTATTTGTTATACAAGGAGGAAATTCCATGAGTCACAAACTTCCTGATCTGCCTTATGCGTATGATGCGCTTGAACCATATTTTGATGCGAAGACTATGGAAATACACCATACCAAGCATCATCAGACCTATGTGGACAAATTGAACGCAGCTATAAAGGGTAACGCTGCGCTTGAGAATCTCAGGATTGATCAACTGGTAAGGAATCTGGGTGAGGTACCTGAAAAGATCCGCACCCCGGTCCGCAATCACGGCGGGGGGCATGCCAACCATAGTTTCTTCTGGCAGATCTTAAAAAAAGATGTTGTTCCCGCCGGTCCTGCAGTTGACGCTCTTGCCAGAGTATTCGGCAGTCTGGATGTATTTAAAGAGAAGTTTTCCAATACCGCCGCCCTGCTCTTTGGCAGTGGTTGGGTCTGGCTGGTGTACGACAGGGGGCATCTCGATATCATCACCACAGCCAACCAGGATAGCCCGATCAGCACCGGCAGAACTCCGCTGCTTGGCCTGGATGTCTGGGAGCATGCTTACTATCTTCGCTACCAGAATCGCCGGCCTGAGTACATTGCTGCCTTTTTCAATATTATCAACTGGGAAAGGGTTAACGAACTTTATCTGGAAGCGAAGTAGTTAACACGGCAAGCGATGGGCAAACCAGTAAAGAACAGGCCGTATCCCAGGATGGACAATACGGCCTGGTATGGCGTTTAGAGAGGCGCCCTCAGATTGAGCTGTAATTTTAAGGAATTAAAAGAGCAGGACCGGACATCTCACGTTATGCAGGACATGGTTGGCCACCGAGCCGAACAGGACGTCCCGTATCTCACCGCCGCCCTCATGGCGACCTATAACCACCAGATGAAAATCCTGTACATTGGCCATGTGGGTGATAACATCTCTCGGTTCACCAAATTCCAGCATGAGTTCATTGGTAAAACCTGCATCTTTTAGCTTCTTATCAGCACGTTCTAGCAGATGTCTGCCTGCCTTGGTGGCATTCTGCTTCACCATGTCCACCTGAAAGTCCGGGATCATCCGGTAAGCCAGCTGACTGTTGTTGATCACATAGAGTAGGGTCAGCTGCTTTGAAAAGCGGTCCTTGAGTTTAATGATGGTGTCAATTGTCCTTTGAGCCGTTGGTGAATCGTCGATAGGTACGAGTATTTTAGGGATCATATCCACCTCCTTATCGTTCCTGGAAATTTGACGCCTTTTTTGTAAGAAGCCTTATCCTGAGATCCTCACAGCAGCGCTCTTCTTGATAATTATAAGTACTTTCGCAGCATTTCTTCTTTAAAAAGACAAATAGAATTCCAGGGCACTACATTATCTCAGCCATATACCAGACGTGGAAGCAATAAAACCAGGTCCGGCCAGAAGGTCATGACAAACAGGATAATGATCTGGATAACCAGAAAAGGGATGACGGCACGTGTTACATAGACAATATCACGATCTACGGTAGCCCCGGAAATATACAGGCTGACGCCGAGAGGAGGGGTGCAGTAACCGATACCGAGATTAATGGTCATGATCAGGCCGAAGTGCATGGTGTCGATGCCAAATTTTGACAGTAATGGCAGGAAAATAGGGGTGAGGATGAGGGTAGCCGAGATGATGTCCATAAACATGCCGATAAACAACAACAGGATATTTACCGACAACAGGAATATCCACGGTGAGGCGATATTATTGACAACGACTGTGGCAATTTTCCCGGGAATTTGCTCAAAAGTCAGATATTCGCCAAAGACAGAAGCGCCGGCGACGATAATCAGCAGCGTAGCCGAGGTGACCGCTGAGGAGACAATAACCCGCTTGACGTCGTGCAGTTTCATATCGCGGTGGATAACGATCTCGACAAAAAAGGCATAAAAACAGGCGACGACTGCCGCTTCGTTGGCGGTGAACAGTCCCGAATAGATGCCGCCGAAGATAAGTACCGGCAGCATGAGAGCCCAGACACTCTCCTTTAAAACTGCAATGACTTCACTAAGCGCTGGCCTTTGCCGCTGTTTCATGCCCATCTTCCTGCAGACGAAATAGGCATATAGGCTCATCGCAGCCATAATAATGACACCCGGAATAAACCCGGTGAGAAAAAGCGCCTCAAGCTGGTCGTTGCTGACCATGGCGTAGAGGATCATAGAGATGGATGGGGGGATGATGACACCCAGGATGGGCGCCGTGGTCATGATTCCGACGGAGAACCGTTCATCGTATCCGTTTTCGATTAGTGCGGGGATCATGAAGCCACCGATGGCCACAACTGTGGCCACGGTGGAGCCTGAAATAGCGCCGAAAAATCCGCAGGCCAGGACCCCGGCCATGGCCAAGCCCCCCGGCAGAAATCCGACCAGGACATTGGCTGTCTTGATCAGTTTTTCAACGATAGAGCCGGTGGTCATGATATTGCCGCAAAGCACAAAAAACATCACCACCACCAGGGCAAACTTGTCCATGCTGCGATAGAGCACTTCTATGACTATCTGTGGGTCGATCCCGACCAGATAAACGAGACCGATAGTGCCGGTGAAGAACAGGGCCATGAACACCGGAACAGTCGAAGCCAGGCAACCAAGCAACAGGGCAAAGATCAGGAGGTAACTGTTATCCATCGGTTATTTTCCTCCGGGAAGACTCTTTTTTCCGGTCCAGTCTTCCCGGAAAACGATTAAAGTACGGAAAAACATCATGAGTCCCATCAGAGGGAGTACGGCATAGAATAAATATTCCGGAATCTGTAGAGTCGCAGTTTTGGCGTATTCGTCGTTGTACATCATGATCGTCATCTGCACCCCGAGGTAGACCATTACCACAGAAAAGAGGAGCACCACGCAATGGGAGAAATAGGTGAGGGGTTTTTTCAGGATCGGCAACATCTGGGGCAGGGCATCGATACGGATGAGAGAGCGGTTCCGAACGGCGGCAACACAGCCGATGTAGGTCGAGAAATAGATGACCTTGCGCACCACCTCGTCCGACCAGTAGAGACTCAGGTCGCTCGTAGTCTTGCGCAGGATGACATTGGCCATGGCGGTGAGCAGGGCCATACAGACGGTGATAAAGAGCGACCACTCTTCAATGTGCCGCAGGGTTTTGTCAATGAACCTGAAAATTTTTGATAACATATGCAGTAATTGCCTGAAAACACATAGAAGGTTGAACTTTTACAACAGCATAGAAGCAGGGAAACACCTTTTTCTTATAAAGCTTAACAAAGTTGGGAGCTTAGTTTAAAAAAAAATCAATCAGAGCCTAAACCACAGACGTTGGGAATGCAAGCACCATGTGGAATTTAACAAGTTAGCAAGGGGGTGGCTACGGACTATGTAAGCCATTGGCATCGACAGGGTTAAGCCCATGTATTGTTCCGGTTATTAAACAGTTAAATTTTCAATGACCGTTCAGTGCAAAACTCAAACCTGGCAAGGGCTTTGTCTGATCGACCGCTGAATGGATTATATATTTTGCCACCGAGGCTATACATACGGTCTTTTGGGGCATCTTTTTCTCACCAGGCGCTTCAGCTTTACATTCGGTAAACATCGCAGTAAAAACAATTCTGAAGCGAGATGATCCAAAAGAAGATGCACATATTTTCAGGAGGAGAGATCGATGGAAAATGGCACAAAAAGAGAATTTATTTATACCGTGTTGCCGGAGGATCTGGCAAGCGAGGTGGCGGTCAGTGCGGATGATGCCTTCCCGGAGGTGTTGGCCACCTCGAGAATGATCGGGCTGATGGAGGTCTCTGCCGCCCGGCTGCTCAAACCCCTGCTGAAACCAGGGGAACTTTCCGTGGGCGTCGGTATAGATATTAAACATTTTGCCCCAACTCCGGTTGGTGAGGAAGTAAGGGTTGTGGCAACGTATATAGAGCCTGACGGTAAATTATATCTCTTTGACGTGGAGGTATATGACCGGGCAGGAAAAGTCGCCAGCGGTAAACATAGCCGGGCTATTGTCGACAAGGGCCGTCTGATGGACGGAGTTGTAGCGAGAATGGCCAAGGCCGGGTGAGAGTGGCACAATAAAACAGTCGGACGGGGGAGGATTTATTTCCCGCCTGAAAGCTCTTAAGGAGGTTGCAATGGATTTATTAACCGTTGACCAGCAAGGTTGTAATCAGGATGGTTTGTGTGCCGCTGTCTGTCCGGTCGGTATCATTGATTTTCACAAAGGGAGTTTTCCGGTCGAAAAAGAAGATGCTAAGGAGCTGTGTATCAGGTGCGGCCACTGTCTTTGCGTTTGTCCAACCGGCAGTCTGCAGCATAGTGAGATGGGTGTTACTGCCTGCCCTCCGATTCAGCAGGAGCTGTTTTTCTCGGAGGCCCAGAGTGAGCAGTTTTTTAAGGCTCGTCGATCTATTCGAAACTACCGGCAGAAATCGGTCGACAAAGAGACCCTGGAGAATCTTTTCGATATCGCCCGATATGCACCTTCAGGGCACAATTCTCAAGGGGTTAGCTGGCTGGTGATTGCGGAAAAGGAGGAATTGCGTCTTCTTGGTTCCATCGTTGTCGAATGGATGCGGTATATGCTGAAAACTATGCCGGAATTTGCCCTTGGCATGCATATGAACAGGACCGTTGATCGGTGGCAGCAGGGTGAAGATGTGATCCTGCGGGGGGCGCCGGCGGTGGTCGTTGCCCATATGGAGAAAGATAACCGCATGGCCCCTGCCAGCTGTACAATTGCCCTGACCTATCTTGAGCTTGCCGCAGCCGGGATGGGGCTCGGATGCTGTTGGGCCGGGTACTTCAACGCGGCAGCAGCGACATTCCCGCCAATGCAGACGGCGCTGGCTCTGCCTGAAGGATATCAGTCTTTTGGGGCAATGATGGTCGGGTATCCAAAATTTCAATACCAACGGATTCCGCAACGCCGGTCGCCGCAGATCACCTGGCGACTCTAAGACCTACCATTATTGTTGCAAGACAGGCGGTAAGAGTTGGCCCTCTTTTCGCCTGTCTTCTTTTTGCGCTCTGCCAAAGAACATGCAGAGGCAGTGCGGAGCTTTGTTTTATGGTTGTCCGTCCCTCTGCCATCTCTTTAAAAAAACAGTTATAAGAAGATTTTTTTTGTTGAAAAAAATAATTTTCCCCGAACTCCCTGAATTTTGGTCTCTCTTTGAAAAAGATACCATATGTTGTAGTTTGATGTTGAGCCCGCCATAAATGTGGTGTATAAAAACGCATATGTTTGTCTCTGATTTTAGCCTGGAGAGTGCTTCTGAGCGCTCTTTTTTGCGCTGAATTGAGCACATTTCTACATTGCCGTTAGGCAGGCGAATTCCGGTAGAACAATTTATCCAACCAAAAGAGGGGCTGCATGACACCTGACTTGACCAAACAGGTTTTGACCAGTACTGCAGAAACAGTACTCGCGAGACGGTATTATTTAAAGGATGCAAAGGGGAATGCCCTCGAGACATGGGAAGCTTTGTCTCGCAGGGTGGCAAATGCGGTGGCAGATGTTGACAAGGAGCAGAAAAAACATCAGAAGTTACGGGAAGATTTTTTCGAGATGATCTATCGCCTGGATTTTCTGCCGAACTCACCCTGCCTTATGAATGCCGGAACGGATCTGGGACAGCTGTCCGCCTGTTTCGTCCTCCCGGTCGAAGATTCCATGGATGGCATCTTTTCCGCCATTCGTAATGGGGCGCTGGTGCATAAAACCGGTGGCGGGACCGGTTATTCTTTCTCCCGTCTCCGCTCGAAAAATGCCTCGGTCAGATCTACACAGGGGGTGGCGTCGGGACCGCTGTCCTTTGCTGCCGTCTTTGATGCAGCCACCGAGACCATCAAGCAGGGGGGCAAGAGACGCGGGGCCAATATGGGGGTGCTGCGTATCGATCACCCGGATATCATGGATTTTATCACTGCCAAAGAGGATCAGAAACGTTTTAATAATTTCAATTTCAGTGTCGGCATTACCGATGTCTTCATGCAGGCGGTGGAAGATGATGCCGAATTCGATCTGATCGAACCGTCAACCGGCCAGGTGGTCAAACAGCTCAATGCCAGGATGGTCTACGATAAAATTGTCGATCTGGCCTGGCATAATGGCGAACCCGGTGTCCTTTTTATCGATACCGCTAATAAAGACAATATGACCCCCCAACTGGGAGATTTCGAGGCAACCAATCCCTGCGGTGAACAATGGCTGCTGCCCTATGAGAGCTGTAATCTTGGTTCGGTGAACCTGGCCAATTTTGCCAAAAAAGGCAAGATCGACTACGATCGGCTGAAAAAAATCGTCAAAATCGCCACGGTCTTTCTGGATAACGTTATCGACTGCAACCGGTTTCCTATCCCTGAAATCAAGGAGATGACCCTGAAAACGAGAAAGATAGGTATGGGCATTATGGGACTGCATGATATGCTCATCCAGTTGGAGATCCCTTATGGCAGTGAGCAGGGCAGGGCAACGGCCGGTAAGGTTATGCAATTTATCCGCGATGCAGCGGAAGAGCAATCAATCGAAATCGCAAAAGAAAAAGAACCCTTTCCCGCCTATGATGCCAAGGTCAACAGTTACCAGCCGAGGAGAAATGCCGCCCTCACCTCAATCCAGCCGACCGGCACCGTCTCGATGATTGCCGACTGCGCTTCCGGCTGCGAGCCCTATTTTTCCATCGTCATGGTCAAGCATGTCATGGATGGCGATCGGCTTATCATGGTCAATAGGTATTTCGAGCAGGTCGCCCGTACTGAAGGATTTTACTCGGCAGAGCTGATGAGCAAGGTTGCCGACAGCGGAACGGTCATCGGTCACGAGGAGATTCCTGAAAAATGGCAGGATATATTCCGCACCGCCCAGGATATAAAGCCCGAGGATCATATTAAGATGCAGGGGATCCTGCAGAAAAGCGGGGTGGACAGCTCGATTTCCAAGACCATAAATCTGCCTAACACTGCCTCCCGGGATGAGGTCAAGCTCGCCTATATCAGCGGTTATAAACTTGGCTGTAAAGGGCTCACCGTCTATCGGGACGGCTCAAGGGACCATCAGGTGCTCAACACCAAGGAAGGCTCGGAGAAGGAGCAGACAGCGACCGTTTCCGAAAGGGGGCCGGTGAAGCAGAACCTTCCCGATACGCTGGATGCCAAGCGTTACCGGGTGAAGGATCAGTATCAGAAATCGGTCTATATCATTGTCTGTTTCGACGAAAACGAAAAACCGATGGAAGTCTTCGCCAAATTCCCCTTTGATAACCGTGTCGATTTAAAAGATAAATCGACGATGTGGACCACCACTTGCCGTCTGGTCTCCCTGGCGCTGCGCTTTAACGTGCCAATGGATGAAATCATTAAACAGCTCGACCGGTCCAGTGGCCACATGCAGGACCTGCCTGCCCAGTTGGGAAAACTGTTCAAATCCTTTCTGGCCGGCACGCAGCAGGGATTTTCCTCTGTTTGCCCGGAATGTTCCGGGCAGCTTCGGTTTGAAGAAGGCTGTGAGACCTGTCACGATTGCGGCTACAGCAAATGTTCTTAATGACAACAACAGTATTTGTAGGGGAAAGATGGCGAAAATAGGCAGAAACGAACAATGTCCCTGTCGCAGCGGTAAGAAATATAAACATTGCTGCGCACAAAAAGAACGAAGTGCAGGTCCGCAGCTCACACCGGAACAGGCCATGAAGATGACCTTGATGAGTGCGGTACTGGATATCCAGCAGGATGCTGTGGGCAGAAAGGAGATGTTTCGGGAACTCGGGGTGTTCTTCTTGTTCTCGACCGCTGGGGGGAATGCATGGCTGATGGAGATGACCGATTGCGACTGTGTTCAGGTGGCAAAGGATGGTACTGCACTCCAAGCTCCTATTGATGAAAACTCGGAAACCATTGAAATTAACTGGAGCCATACCTTTGTGGTCAGTAAGAAACAGGTGGAAATAACCGCCTATGCCGATCAGAGCGTTGCATTGTTGAAGGCTGCTCCGTGGCGGGCACTAAAGGATGCCATGAACCGCATTCGAAAGAAGTTCACCAGAGAACAGCTACAGAAGATCCATCTGCCGACTCCTGACCAAACGGCAGGCTGATGAATCGGCGAATGATGGCGATTGTACGAATGGTTCCCATGGCAGTCGTCATGGGAACCATTTTTTTTCTTTCCCACCAGCCCGGAGACAGCCTCTCTTTGCCTGAGGTGCCCGGGATCGATAAGCTTGCTCATCTGTCTGCTTATGGAACACTGGCGGGCACGGTGCTCTTTGCCTTGAGCGAAAGGTTGAAAATAAAGGTTCCTTTGAACGCTGCGCTGGTCACAGTGGCTTTTTGTCTTCTCTATGGCATCTCAGACGAACTGCATCAATCCTTTATTCCAGGCAGGACGGTCAGTGGCTATGACCTGCTTGCCGATGGCACGGGAGCAGTACTGATCTGTGCTCTGTGGGCAGGGTGGCGAAAAAGAAAAGCAAGCCTTGGCTGTCTTTAGGGGTATTTTTCGACCAAACTTGCACATTCACCGCCACAACCGTATACTTCCTAAAAGGGATATATTTTTGAGTTCAGGACAAGAGGTGAATAATGGTCGGTGAAGCAAACGGGGTTAAAGCCCATGTCAACAACGAGCGTATACAGCGGGAGAATCAGGTCGGGCCAAAGAGCAAGGTACCCGAGGCGGACGGAGAACAATTGGCAGCTCATTCTTCCGATGTAACCACCTTCACACCGGAGGCCCTCGCCCTGGCCAGAAATGTTGCTCCGGTCAGCGGAACCGCCGAACAGAGCCAGCTGGAGCAGCGCAACACCGGGCAGGAGAAGGGTCGAAACAGTACGGCGCGGCTGGTCGATATCCAAGCGTAATAGCCAGAAGCCAAAAGGCATCCGGCCCGTTTATTTAATGGTTGCAGAAGGGGGAGCAAACCAGTGTCTTGCTCCCCCTTTTTTTGTGATTAACGGCGGTGATTATCTGCGGCTTTGCAGTATCTTTGCCATTTCCTTGGCAAAATAGGTGATAATTATATCGGCTCCCGCCCTTTTGATTGACAGGAGGGTCTCTTCCATCACCCGATCGCCGTCGATCCAACCCCTTTCAGCGGCCGCCTTGATCATGGCGTATTCCCCGCTGACATGGTAAGCGGCTATCGGCAGATCGAATTCATCGCGAAGCCGGGAAATGATATCCAGGTAGGCAACTGCCGGTTTGACCATCAGGATATCCGCCCCTTCCTCGACATCAAGAGTAGCCTCCCGCAGGGCTTCCCGGCTGTTGGCCGGATCCATCTGATAACTTCTCCGGTCACCGAATTGCGGAGCACAGTCAGCCGCCTCCCGGAAGGGTCCGTAAAAAGCCGAGGCGTATTTCACCGCATAGGACATAATCGGCACTGTCTCGAAATTGTTTTCATCAAGGGCCGCACGTATCTCGGCAACCCTGCCGTCCATCATATCCGAGGGTGCCACCATGTCGGCACCGGCCTGGGCATGGGAAAGTGCGGTTTTGGCGAGTATCTCCAGGGTGGCATCGTTATCAACCATGTCGTCGATCAGGCAGCCGCAATGGCCGTGATCGGTGTATTCGCAGAGACAGACGTCGGTGATGACGACAAGTTCCGGAACCTTGTTTTTTAACTCTTTGATCGCCGTCTGGATGATGCCGTTTTTGGCATGGGCACCGGAACCTACCCCATCCTTTTTCTCCGGCAGGCCGAAAAGGATCACAGAATTGACGCCAAGTTTGAGACATTCCCTGGTCTCTGCCGCCAGCAGGTCAACGGTCAGGCGGAATACCCCGGGCATGGAACTGATTTCCTCCCGTTTATTGCTGCCGGGCATAACGAACAGGGGATATACGAATTGGGAAGGGGAGAGCTGTGTTTCCCGAATGAGGGCGCGAAAGGCACTGTTTTTACGTAGCCGTCTGGGTCTATATTCTGGAAAAACCATCTGGTCGTGCTCCTGTAGAGTTGGAATTTGTAGTGAAAAGCGGACACGGTCGAGTCGATATAATGCGTATCGTCTCTGTCTTGTCAACTTCTGCGCTTACTGGATAATCTCAAAGGATTTAAGCTTTTTGTGCAGATGGCTCCGCTCGAGCCCAACCTGTTCTGCAGTCTTGGAGATATTGTTGTCGTTTTGCAGGAGTTTCTGCTGCAGGTATTCTTTCTCAAATAATCTTTTCGCCGTTTTGTAATCTGCCGCAAGGAACGGATTCAGGCTGGCGATCCTACCGGCTGGATCGGCAAATTGCCCGGGGTTGAGAAACATACGTACCTGGACGGCGGTGATGGTCGGTTCCTGGCACATGATCGCCAGCCGCTCAATAAAGTTTCGCAGCTCACGGACGTTGCCCGGCCATTGGTGTTCCATCAGGGCCTGATATGCATCCTGGGTGAATTCTTTATGTTTCAATCCCCTGCTGACCAGCAGTTTCATCAGGTCATCGACCAGCAGTGGAATATCCGGTAATCGATCACAGAGTTTCGGGACGTGTATTGGTACCACGTTCAGTCGCCAGAAGAGATCCGCCCGGAAATTGCCGGCAACAATTTCTTCTTCAAGATTTTTATTGGTGGCGGCAAGGACCCGGACGTTAACCTTGATGGTTTTGTTGCCTCCGACTCTCTCAAATTTCTGCTCCTGCAGAATGCGGAGAATTTTGGCTTGGGTGTTGAGGCTCATATCGCCGATCTCATCCAGGAAAAGAATGCCGCCGTCAGCCTGATCAAATTTTCCACGTTTGCTGACATGAGCTCCGGTAAAAGAACCCTTCTCATGACCAAACAGCTCGGATTCTATCAGTTCTTCGGGAATTGCCGCACAATTCACTTCGATCATCGGCTGATTACGTGAACTGGAGGCGCGATGGATGGACTGGGCAACCAGTTCCTTGCCGGTACCGTGTTCTCCCCTTATAAGAACCCAGGCGTCGGTGGGTGCAACCATCTCGATCTGCTTCTTCAGGCTCTGAATGATTTCGGATTCTCCGGTCAGGCTTGATTTATGGGTCGAGCCCTGGCGCAGCAGTAGATTTTCCTTTTCAAGTCTCGCAAATCGCAGACCATTGGTGATGGCCAGGATGATTTTATCGTAGGACAGCGGTTTCTCGATGAAGTCGAAGGCTCCCTTGCGGGTTGCCTGGACCGCCGTTTCGATTGTCCCGTGTCCGGAAATCATGATGACCGGCATATCGTATCGCTCGTGAATTTTTTCAAGAGCCGTCATCCCGTCCATATTATCGCCAAGCCAGATATCGAGAAGGACCAGGTCGATGCTCGTTGTTTCCAGTAGATCAAGCCCTTCCTCGGCAGAAGAGACGCCGGTTGAGGCAAAACCTTCATCGTCCAGAATGCCGGCCAGGGTTTCCTGGATACTTACCTCATCATCTATAATCAGGATGTGTTTGGTCATTGATCTTGTAATGGTTGCAGACACGGAGAAAATATGCCCTGATTACCGATGGCAGTCGAGCCATTCAATGTCTGACGGGGCAATCCTTATTGTTTGTTCAGGAGCGGCAATTCGATAATGAAAATCGATCCGGTCGGAATATTGTCCTGCACACGGATGTAGCCGTTATGGTCGGAGACGATGGTCGATACTATGGCCAAGCCGAGTCCTGTCCCGGTTTTCTTGGTAGAAAAATATGGTTCGAAAAGCTTCAGTTTATTTTCCTTGGAAATTCCAGGCCCATCGTCATGCACTTTGAGAAAGACGTTTTCCTGTTCCTGATCAAGGGCAAGTTCAATTGCTATTGTACCCCCCTCGGGTAAAACTGCAACGGCATTGTCCAGCAGGTTGATCAGGCAGCGCTTTATCTGTTCGGCGTCGAAACTGAAGATGGGAATAGCCGTTTCCTCCCGGCAACTGAAGGTGATGTGTTTATGTGCCTCCTGATAGAGAAAGAGGGTGTCTCTCGATAATTTTGTTAGATTTTCCGGTGACTTTTGTACCTTTGGCATCCTGGCGAACTGTGAAAATTCATCGACCAGTCTTTTCAGCTCATCCACCTGGGTAATGATGGTATTGGTACACTGGTCGAAGATGCTGTTCTCCTCATTGAGAATTTCGGGATAACGTCGGCGAAGCCGCTGGGCCGACAGCTGAATGGGGGTCAGCGGATTCTTGATTTCGTGAGCTATTCTCCTGGCTACCTCCCGCCATGCCGCCATGCGCTGCATTTTTTCGAGTTTGGTGAGGTTGTCGAAGACCAGGACAAAACCAACCGGTCTGCTCTCTTCATCCTCCAGCCTGGTAAAATTGACCAGCAGGGAATAGTTTTTACCGAGTACATTGAGTTTTATATGCTGTTCGACGGTACTCTTCCCGGTCAACTGGAGTTCATCAATAAAACCATCGATGATTGCGGTCTGATAAGGGGGGAGTACATCTCCATAATTCAGTCCGATGAACATTGATTTATCGATATTGAGTAGTTTCTCGGCAAACCGGTTGATGGTGGTGATCTGCCCATATTCATCCAGGGAGATAACCCCAGCCGAGACATTTTGCAGGATGATTTCCGTATACCGCCTGCGTTGTTCCGATTCCTGGGAACTTTTTTGCAGGGCAGTGTGGGTCTCGGCAAGCTTCTTATTGCTGGAATTGAGATGGAGGGTCATCTGGTTGAATGAATCGACGAGCAGACCCATCTCATCTTTTGCATCACCCTCCATGACAAACTCCAGATCTCCATCCGCCACCCTTCTTGTGGCCAGTACCAGTTTCTCGAGAGGCTCGGTGATACCGCGGGAGATATACAGTCCGAACCAGATGGCGGCAAAAATGACCAGCAGGGTGACGATCAGCAGAATGATCAGCAGCCAGAATTTAAATGGTTCTTTGAAGTGTTTCAGTTGCCTGTATCCTTCGATCCCCTGAGAAATGGTGGTCATTCTGGCGAGCTGGTCGCTTCTGACTAACAGGGAGGTGATAAGAACTGCCCCGCCAAGGCCACTCTTGCCGATCTGAACCTCGGCGATACAGTTTACCAGGTCGCCACTTTTGATCTCCTGAATCAAAATCTCATGGCTGTGGGTGCTGCGGACCCTGTCGTGTATTGCCTGCGATATTTTCGGCAGAATGATGCCGCGCAGTTGGGGGCCCTTCACACTTATTTCCAGATTTTTATCGTTGGTGAGCAGGGTGAGGCTGTCCGGACCGTTAATTGGATTGAAGCTGAGAATATTCTCCAGAGTCTGATTGATCGTTTCGGGAGTATAGGCAGCCATGTCAAGATCCTTAAGACGCTCGGCCAGGCCATCACTCATCCGGGTCACCTGTTCCTCTTTTTCATGCAACAGGGACTGGGCCAGTTTGAGGGATTCCGTCAGGGAATCCTCTATACTGGCGTTGAACCAGTAGTCCATACTGGTTGAGACAAACTGGAGTGCGACAAAAAAAAGCAGGATGGTCGGGATCAGGGTAAGGGAGAGAAAGGAGGCAATCAGCTTTGTTTTGAGTTTATTGCCCAGCCGGTTGATTTTCCGTTCAAAAAAAAGTTCGGCCAGATTTCGCAATACCAGAAAGAGAACAAAAAGGACCAGCAGAACATTGATATTGATGAGGGCAAAGATGAGAATACTGTTGTTGATGGGCAGTTTTGCCTGGTCCTTCAACAGCTGGCTCTGCAGCCAGATAAACAGGGGAATGAGCAAAAGACAGACAACAATGACCCGTCGGATCAATTTTTGTTTCTGGCGAATCTGTTTTGCCGTATAGGGCCGTTTGCTGTTCGGCTTGCCTTCTGGAGAAGGTATTCCCATGGTCAAGGTTAGAAATTAAACGAGATTGTATGCCAGTCGGTTTCAATATCCCACCAGGAGAGGAAGGGAAGGATATTGTGCAGGCTTAAGGGGAGGGTCTTCTGGTAGAGTTCGGCCCGCATTCTGAGCTTATATTGATGATCGGGAAGGAGCTGTTTCAGTTCGACTACCTTGGCACCGTTGATATCGTTTATTTCTTTCTCTGCTTCAAAAAGAGATCTAAACGACAGGACTTTATTGTTATCCTCTTCAAGGGTGACCCGGTAGCTTTCTTTGAGGGTATCAAAGGTCATGATATGCTGAAAATTTCGAGCTACGATCAGTTCGTCCGGCCAGTTCTCCGCCGTTTTATATAACTCGACAAAGAACGAGAAACGGAGGGCAATCCCGCTATGCAGGGTCTCAATCATCTCCGAGTTAAAGCTGTTCTCAAGAGTGCCAAAGACAATGAGGTGGGTTTCTGAAGTGGTGGCCGTTAACTCTTTGATGCTTGCCTTGTGCTCCGAAGTCACATCTGCACCGGCAATGCCGGGAATGAGAAGGAGCAAAACGAGAATAAAGGACAGCAGACGAAATTTTAAGTGCATAGCTTATAAATATACGTGAAACGGAGTTTCCGATGAATTCTTCGAAATAAGATCTCTAAAAAAGGGCGACCCCGCTTATGATGAAAGAACCCTGAGGATCTCTTGTCGAATATCAGGTGTTGATTTTTGTTTTTCGCATTGTGCAGCTAGTTGGTTGGTGGTAATTTACCTGATCTGGTTCTGGATGTCTATTGCTTGTTCCTTGTTGGCCTAACCTTTTACACTTTTACGTTCTCACTCATTTTGTAATCGTTCACCGGTACACATCAAAAGGCTACATTACCTGGAACTGTAACCTTTCATCCGGTGCCCGGGTTCATTCAAGCAGGCCTTGAAGCTAAGTTGGCTATGCGAGAAGGCCTTAGCGGACGAAAAATGGGTGCTGGTGAGCGGTTACCTCATTTTCTACCAGGTTACTTGACAATGGCATACATGGGTGATATTGTGCATATGTCCAAATTGACATCGGGATGTTGTCCCGAATCTTAGATTCATTTCACTTTTGCAGAGGTAGAAAAATGCGCTTGGCAATTCCAACAAATTCTCCCGGTGGTCTTCAGGCCGTTCGTTCGGATCATTTCGGTCATTGTGACATCTTTACCATGGTCGATCTTGACGATCAGAAAGAAATCACTCAGGTGACAACCATAGAAAACGGTGATCATGAAGCCGGGGGCTGCATGGTCCCGGTGAAAATTCTGCAGGATGCCGGAGCAGAGGCGATTGTCGTTGGCGGCATGGGAGCAAGACCGATGCAAGGTTTTGTTGAAGCCGGCATTACTGTTTATTTTGCCGACCGGAGCAACATGAAAACGGTGCAGGATATCGTACGGGGTTTCTCTGCCTCCCAACTGCCAACCATGCATGCTGACCAGGTTTGCAAGGGCTCCGGGGATTGTCATCACTGAGAGTTGAATTTTTCGCCTGTTGCCGGTATAAAGGGCTGCTGAAGCAAATTCCGCTCCCGGGATTCGAAGCGCCCTTTAACCGTCCGGATACGTCAACTTTTTGGTGCCTTGAGAATTCTTTCCTTGTATTATGGATAGAATTTCGCGAAGATACTGTTACCCAACACTGGGGCGACAGAAGTCGAGCCGGCTCCACCCTCTGGAGTCAATATCCGGTCACAGACAAAAAAATGTAAGCGATCCGAGTTGCATCCATTCGGATACCGTTTCAGGCAGAGCGAAAAAACAATGTCACCAAGACCAAAAAAAGTCAGAACCTGCCAGGGAAAATTCTGCGGCAGGGCCTTTAAGCCGACGGGTACCCCCCTCACTGAACTGAGACAGATAGAATTGCACAGGGATGAGCTGGAAGCCCTGCGCTTATGTGACGGGGAAGGAATGACTCAGGAGGAGGCAGGGCAAAGCATGGGGGTCTCCCGGGGAACTATTCAGAGGATAATCACTGTTGCCCGCAAAAAAACCGCTACCGCACTGACCGCCGGACACGCTCTGGTTTTTGTCGGTGACGAGGACGAATAGGCCCGGTTCCCTGGACCGGAGAAAGCCGGTAAGGGGTATTGTCCTGTTGTTTCAAATATTTTCTCTGGTCTTGTCAAAGGTAATATCCGGCCACTTTTCCATGAAGTATTTCAGCATCCACTCGTTTTGGGCCAGATAGGTGAGAAACCCTTCGGCATCGTAGGCAAGCGAGCCCTGGTTTTTCCGCTCAAATTCGGCAAGGGCCTTTTTATCGTCACACCGGACCCATCGCGCCGCCTGGAAATTAACCGGCTCATAAATTGCCTTGACACTGTATTCATTCAGTAACCGGGCCATGGTGACCTCAAACTGCAGAACGCCGACGGCGCCCATGATGTAGTCTGACCCTATCAGCGGGCGGAATACCTGAATCGCCCCTTCCTCGGCAAGCTGCAGGAGGCCTTTCTGCAGTTGTTTCATTTTTAACGGATCTTTCAGCAGTACCCGGCGGAAATGTTCCGGGGCAAAATTGGGAATACCGGTAAATTTAAGCAACTCCTTGGGAGTGAAGGTGTCGCCGATTTTGATGGTGCCGTGGTTGTGCAGGCCAATAATGTCTCCCGGCCAGGCTTCGTCGACGTTGGCCCGTTCCTGGGCCATGAAGATAGTGGCATTGGCAAGAGTAATGTCTTTGCCCAGGCGATGATGTTTGACCTTCATCCCGCGGGTGAATTTTCCGGAGCAGATCCGAAAAAAGGCGATACGATCTCTATGGGCCGGGTTCATATTGGCCTGGATTTTGAAGACAAAGCCGGAGAAGTCATCTTCATGGGGATCCACCCGGCGACTGACCGACTCCCGCGGACCGGGGGGCGGAGCCATCTCTACAAAGCAGTCGAGCAGTTCACTGACGCCGAAATTATTGATTGCACTGCCGAAGAAGACCGGAGTCTGGCTCGCCGCGAGATAATGTTCGTATTCAAAGGGGTTGGCGGCACCCTCGAGAAGATCGATATCCTCCCTGAGCTCTTCGGCGGCTCGCCGACCGACAAGTTCATCAACCTTCGGATCGCTCAGATCGTCAATCATGATTCCTTCGATTTCTCTGGTGTTTTGGCCCGGGGTAAAAAGATGGAGGGTCTTTTTGTATATATTGTAAACTCCTTTGAAGGTCTTGCCCATGCCGATGGGCCAGGACAGCGGAGTACATTCTATCTGTAATTTTTCCTCAATTTCGGCCATGATTTCGAGCGGGGACAGCCCCTCGCGATCCAGCTTGTTGATAAAAGTCATAATCGGGGTATTGCGCATCCGGCAGACCTCCATCAATTTTTCCGTCTGAGCCTCGACCCCCTTGGCGCTGTCGATAACCATAACGGCCGAATCAACAGCGGTCAGTACGCGATAGGTATCTTCGGAAAAATCCTGATGGCCGGGAGTGTCGAGAAGATTCACCTCGTAGTCCCGGTAGGTAAATTTCATCACCGAGGTGGTGACAGAAATGCCTCTCTCCTGCTCGATTGCCATCCAGTCACTGGTTGCGTGCCGTTCTACTTTTCGCGATTTGACTGCGCCTGCCATGTTGATGGCACCGCCGAAGAGCAGTAATTTTTCCGTAAGCGTTGTCTTGCCGGCATCCGGGTGACTGATGATTCCGAAGGTGCGTCTTTTGGCGATTTCCTGGGTGAGTTGTTTGCTCATAACTGATGAAATGATGACTTTGGTTTATCGACTTCTCTTTTTATAAGAGACGGCGGAGGAAAATTCTATAGAATAGGCTCTTTTGGTTATTATGGAAACAGAAAAAGAGGAGATCGTGGAAAATAATCGTCAATCCGGGCTGTCGAGCCAGGCGTGCCCTCGGATTGGCAAAGGACGCTTATTTTCTACAATATGCCAGGGTGCGGAAGAATCATTGTTTGCAGCAGGTATTTTCGGAGATTTTTTGAGCAAGCTCTAGTTCTTCAGTATGGTTTGACCATTGATTTCCTGTTGAATGGCCAGTGCCAGATGATTGAGGCTGAGCGGTTTGGGCAGGTAATGCGAAACGCCAAGAGCTCTAATTTTATCCCTGTCAGGATGGTTGAGGAAGCCTGTGGCAACGACGGCTTTCTGGTTGGGAACAATTTGCCGGATTTCTCTGAAGGTCTCATAACCATTCATGCCCGGCTCCATAATCATGTCAAGCAGGAGCAGATCTACCGGGTTTCTTTTGACGTATTGCACTGCCTGTTCTCCGTTTTCCGCTGTGTATGGTGTATAGCCAAGCCTGGTCAGGATGGAGGAGGTGATTACCCGTTGCGATTCTTCATCGTCAACGATCAACACCTTCTCTCCGTTGCCGAGCAATAAATCAAGCGGTATGGGGTTTGTCTCTGCTGGGGGTTGCGCTTGTCTTGTACTCGTGGTGATAGGGAAAAAGAGTTCAAAGACCGTGCCATTCTCGCTGCTGTGAATGTCGATGAAACCGCCATGATCCCGCATAGTGTGCATGATAACGGTGAGACCAAGTCCCGTTCCGCTTCGTCCCATCTGTTTTCTTGAATAAAACGGTTCGAAGATATAGGGCAGATCCCTTGCCGGTATTCCTTTGCCATTGTCGGCGACCGTGATAGTCGCATAATATCCAGGCGGAATACTGTCATAGCCATGGCGGGTTTTTGTCAGCAGTTGGTTGGCCGTATGGATAGTGACGGTTCCGCTGGAAGCTATGGCCTCCACTGCATTTCTGACCAGATTGATAATGCATTTGGTCACATGGATAAGAGAAAGGTTGGTGTTGCTCAGGGATGGATCGAGATCCATGCAGATAGAGATATCCGGAAAGTTTGCGGCATGCTGCTGATAGTCAAGGGATTGCCGGTATTCTTCCAGGATGGCGTTAATATTGCGGTTCTCCATTTTGCAGGTGGAGCCGCGGGCAATGGTAAGCAGATCGGAGACGACCGCCGCCGCCTGCTGTCCGGCCTTTTTGATACGTTTAATGTCCTTACGATACTTGGCATTGGCGGGCATCTGCAACAGAAGCAGTTCCGGGAAGGTGACAATGCTGCTCAGGATATTATTCAAATCGTGGGCCACACTGCCGGCCATCAGGCCGATGGATTCCATGCGCATGGCGTAGGTCAACCTCTCCTCCAGCTTGGTTCGGTCCAGTTCCTCCCGCCGGCGTCGACTGATATCCCTGACCGCTACGACCCAGAGGGGACGGCCATTGTCGAATATCTTTTTCAGGCGTATCTCGACCGGAAAGATTTTGCCGTTTTTTCCTATTGCCTCGGTTTCAACCACCTGTTGGGTAGTTGAACCTGCGATATATTGCGGTGCGATGGGAAATTTCAGTTCGGGAATGAAATCGGACAGAGGGTGGGCAATAGCCTCCTGCTCGGAGATGCCAAAAAGTTGGCAGAATTGTGCATTGACCTCGGTAATGCCGTCCGCTGAAAAGATGGAAATACCTTCCCAGGTCGCTTCCGCCAACCGCTGATATTTATTGATGCTGGCGTGCAGCTCTTTCTTTAAGGCTTGATTTTCTACCGCCCGTTTCAGGATGAGGATCACCTGTTCCGGCTGACAGGGTTTGGTAAGATAATCATAACAGCCAAACCTGATCGCCTTTACCGCCGAGTCGACGGATGCCTGCCCGGTAAGCACTATAACCGCACAGGTAGGATCGTTTAAGGTGAGAAATTCGGCTATCTCGATCCCGTCAAGATCAGGAAGGAAGAGGTCAAGCAGTACGGCCGCATATTTTTTAATCCGTATCAGGGAGAAGGCTTCGGCGCCGGATGCAGCGCTATCGACCGCATATCCCTCATTCTGTAGAATACGTTTCAGACTGTTCCGAAAATGATGTTCATCGTCTACTATTAAGATTGTGTTGGGCATAAGGGTAATACTGTTATCAAAAAAGTGCAGCGGTATTCTGCGGCCATGAATTATCTCCCTGCATGCAAGGCTAGATTAATTCGAATAATATGTCAATTAAATAGTGATATCAACACTTCCACTCCATTGGACTGTGTCCTCTTCGGGAAGTATTTACGGTGGGGGGGATTTTTTAACAGGCAGATGCAGGGCAAAAAGGGTTTGCCCCTCGCTGCCGGTGGAATGGTAGATTCGTCCGGCGAGATCGGCGGTCAGTTTTTTTACAATAGCCAGGCCGAGACCGGCGTGCCCTTTGCCTTTTGTGGTCTGTCCAGCGCGGAAAAGGTTAGCGGCTATGGCGGGGGAGATGCCCGGGCCATTATCGGCGACAGTGATAACGATTTCATCATCCTTGCCCGTCTCGCCGCTTGCCTGATAAAAACACTTAATCTCAATTTTTCCGCCCGTGCTCACTGCGTCCAGGCTATTGCTCAACAGATTATTAAGGATCTGCTGCAGGGCATCGGATATCGTCCAGGTGGGTGGCAGACCGGGTTCGAGTTCAAGAGAGATGTCGACATTTTTGTCCGCTCCTGCCGTGCTTCTGAAAAGCCGCAGTGTGTCCTTGATGACGGCGGGAAGATCGACGAGTTCCCTGGTACTGCTGTCAGGTGCTGTCGATAGATGGTTTAATTGTTTGCTGATTGCATCTACTCGTCCAATCTCTTTGCCGATAATTTTCAACTCCTTTTGCATATCGGCAGGGAAGTCCTGGTTTGCGGCAAGCAGGGAGATATAATTTTGAATGATCGACAGAGGATTGGAAATCTCATGGGCCAGGCTGCTGGCGACTTCCTCCATTACTGTGATCCGTTCTCTGGCCAATGTATCCGCATGCTGTTTTTTCAACTGTTCAAGCTGCAGACGACTACCCAGATGAGACGAGAGCAGCAACAGGATTTCCTCCTGCTGGGGCAGATCGTTGGTCGCAGCGCCGGAAGCCAGAATAAGGATCCCCTTTTCTATGTCACTGATGGGAAAAGACAGGGCGAAGAGCCTGGTTTCGTCAAAGATGTCGAGAAGGGTTTTGACCATGTCGTCCGGCGGTGAAGTGGTCGACTGGTCTATGGAAACGAGATGGCGCGAATGGAGTGATTGTAAAACTTGATTATTATCGTCCTCAAGGGAAATTTTCAACCCACGGAGCAAACGGAGCAGCCGGTTACGATAAGACCCTTGCGCCGATAACTTGGTGTTCCGGTCACTGGGGAGCAGCAGGATACATTTTTCACAGTCAAAGAGAAACTGCAGACTTTCTTCCAGAACCAGGAAGATGCGATTGAGATTCTGTGCCTTGATGAGATTATCAAGAATGCCATAAACTTTCGCCAGGGATGCCACCTTTGTCGTCAATCCGCTGTCGTTCCCCCGGGTGAGGGAGGTGGATGGCAGTTGGCTCTTGTCTTCGATCGGAGCACTTGCCGTTATGCCTAGAGATTCGGCTATCTCCAATACCTCTGATTTCTGGTCGACCAATAATTCTGCCAACTTGGAGGTGGAAAGCCCTAAGGACGCGCTTGTCTCTTCGATATCTTTTGGGTTGGCTTTTTGCTCATCGGCAAGGGCGTTTGCCAGGAAGAGAATTTGTGCAAGGGGAGTGGTGGAGGCCGATTGTCGGGATAGCGTATGATGCAGACCGATTGCCTGAACAAGGCTGGACTTCAGGTTCCAGTGCTGGGCCAGCCATGCCCCGGCATCGGCATGGGTGATCCCGAAGGTGTCTTTTTCCGCTTGGTGAAACCGGGCTGACTGGCCATGGATATTAAGAAGCTTGGCGTACTGTTCTGTAAAGCTTTCGTTGAGCAGACATTTGCCGATATCGTGAAGAAGTCCTGCAAGATAGGCCTCGGCCGGATCGTCATAGCCGGTCAGATCGGCAAGTTCCTTGGCCAGAAGGGCGGTGAGCAGGCTGTGATACCAGAACTCTCCGATATGCATGTTTTGAAAATGAGTACCCTTCTGAAAGCTTTCGTGCACGGAGACCGAGATTGCCAGGTTTCGTACCGTATCAATCCCGAGATATATTACCGCCTGTTCGATATCGACAAATTTTGATCTGGTACCGAGAAATGCCGAGTTGGCAAGTTTGAGAATTTTTGATGCAATCGACACATCTTGGGCTACGGTTTGCCCCACCAGAACAATATCGGTCTCCGGATCGTTACAGACCTCGAGCAGTCGAATCAATGTTTGCGGAAGAGTTGGTAGATTCACCGATCTGAAAACGGCCATGTCGTTCAGTTGCTTGCTTGGCATAGTGATACATATCGAGAAGGTTTGAAATGGCATTCTCTGCCGTCGTTTGGCAGCAAATTTTGCTTAGGAATTAAACCTATTTCTTAACTTTGTGCAAACGGAACTTCTGACGACACTGTGGTATGACGAGAGATCGCCGCACGGAAGAAATTTACCGGCAGTTTTTCACCTGCGCCGCTTGCTCTCCTGCCTCCGTTGGAATGCCATTTCCAAGGTTATTTTACGGGAACAACTATGCTTGCTGAGACTTTCCTGGGGAGTGGGGGCTGTCCAGAGGGGCAAAACATTATTTATTTGACCGCAAGGAATTTTTTTTCCTAAGGCTGGTGCCGTCCGGGAGTTTGAAAATGTCGGGGTCATCAGTTTTAAATACCTCGATTCCATCAATGCTATCAAGGTGGAGGTTCTTTGAGTGACTGGTTGCGCCTCTGTAATGGGTCACTATATCCTGGCTCACCACCACCTTTTTGACCTCATTTTTATTATCTACCACGGTGAAAGAACCTATCAGTTCCTGTTTATTTGTTTTCATGCGACTTTTTTCAATATTTTGGTTACGAGTTGCCCGACTGCTTTCCTGTCGCCAACATTTGCATTAATCAGATAGTCAGGCAACTTGAAGTCTCCAGGTTCAAGTGTTCAAGGTTTTGTTATTACCATTTTGTGCAGTTTAGTCAAATCTAAAAGCAAATCATTTTTCCTCGTCTTTATCATAAGCAATGGACGGAAGCAAGAGGGGCAGGTGCTGAATAATGTAGTGGGCGTTTTGGTTAAAAAAATTGTTAATACATTGATAATACATAATAAAAAACCTTCAAGGGGGAAGAGGGAGCTACTCTTGTATGGTATAAATTACACCGAGAGGAGGCGCAGATTGCGGCGATTTTCCGGGACTGATTTTCTCTGCTGTCGGTCAGGTGTCTCCTGATTCGCTTGAAATTATACATCTATTGTCGCGTACATTCATTTCTAAATGCGATCAATATGTGTGCGTTTTGTGCGTATTGTTGTTTGAAATATTTAGGTAAGGTGGGCGAAATGGCCTCCATGAATGGTGGCAAGGGAAATAGCTCGCAATATCCGGCTGGTGAAGAAGAGACAAGAGATGTCCCCGTTAGTTGGAATGATACAAACGATATGCTGAATATGTTGATCTTGGCATCGTGTGGATTGCACCAAAGAAGAGATCTCCGCTGATACGTCTATTTCAGGCTAAAATCCCGGCGCCCTACGAGGGGGTTCTCAAAGAGCATGAACGTATAATATTCGTGAGGCGCTGAATGGCCAACCGGGCCAACACCATCTTTTGCCTTAACGGCAGCAAGGAGGCAGAGTGAGCCAGGTAATATCAGCCGAAGGCCAGTGATCCGCCGAAATAACCAAGTCCGCCGGTACAGGCGAGGCAGAGGAGGTAGACAAACATCATTTTCCCGGGCGGAACACCCTTTTTTTTCAAGATAACGGCAAGGATCAGCAGGGTGGTGAGAATCCCTGCAAGGATCATCTTGAAGATGATATATTTACTCCATTCTCCCTGCTGGAAATGTTGCCAATCCATGACGCCGGCACTTATCACAAAGGGGATGGATACCAGGGCAAACACGGCGCAGTGAAAAGCGGTTTTGTCGAAATTTTTATACTTCCAGATCAGACCCAAAAAAGAAAAGACCACCATTGCTATGGTCATACCCATCGGTATATGGGTGAACATAGGGTGGAGGGGATGGCCGTAGCCAACTTTTTCCAGCATAGAATAGAAATTTTCTACCATACAATTCTCCTATGAGGGGGTTAGTTGATAATGGTATCGTTAAAATCTCACCATTATCTGGTGTCTGTCCATTTGCGGCTCTGTTGTCCTTAATTTTTTCCGGCTCTTTATCTATTTATTGAAAGAATAGCTCGATTCCTTTTGCAAATATGTTTGTCGGTTCAGTGAGCCGAGAAAATCGATGCAGAGCTGAACCGAACAGTTTCGTAGAGATCCTGCCCGTCGGGATGGGTTCAGTTTTATGGTTTCCCGATCTGTTATTCCAGATCTTTTACTGAGTCGCTTTCCGGGGAAGAGATTGTAAATAGGCATAGATATCCGCCGCATCCTGTTTGGAGACTTTTGACTCGGGGAAATATGGCATTATCGGCGCATCCGTTCTCCGCAATTTTCCTACAAAACTGCCAAAACTCATCTTGAGCCCGGCGATATTGGCAGCCCGGCCATCGTTGCCATGGAGACCGTGGCATGAAAAACAATTGTGCATCAAAAACCATTTCTTGCCATTTGCCGGCTTGCCGGGAGGTGCACTGCAGCTTATCAGGAAGGCAAGAAAGAGAAAAAATAGCAAGTTAGTTGAAGTTCGAAAACGAAGGAGGCGGGACATATAACTCTCCTTAAAACTCTAGTCTCATACCAGATAATGAACGACCACGGTTGTCCGCCTTTAAAACGGCAGTATCCGTCTGCGGATTGGCCTGGGTAACTGCAGCAATCCTTGCGCTGCACCTCACTGCGGAGGAATTTTTAGCAAGGATAATGAACCAAGTTTTGGTCAAATGCAAGTGTTTTCCTTGGAAATCCGAGAAATTCTCTTGGTATTATTTCAACCGGTTACCGGTCTGCCTGGCCGTTTCTTTGTTGGCGGACAGCCTGGCGTGCAGTACCTTCAGGACCCTGTCGCGAGTATTTTCAGGCTGGTTTAGCAGGATGCTGAAGGGAGTCAGCACCTGCTGCTCTACAAAGTAGCCGACATAACAGTACACGTCCTTCATAGTGCCGCTTTTCAGCAGCACGTCGCCCTTTCTGTTGAGGAGATCGCTGTAAGGCCTGAATAGATCAAGGATCGCCAGAAGTGCAGCAGGGCTTATCCTGTTCTGTCTCGACAGGCCGGAGCCTTCCCGCATCAGGATTTGATCCGGCCCGAGGTGTAGGGTCTCCTCGGCAAAGAGGGCATAGACGAGACGGGATTTATCCCAGGTTGCCGGCAATCCGAATGCCCGTACTCCGCAGGCAAGAAAGAGTTGATTGGCAATATAGTTGTTGGAATATTTGAGACAGGCCCTGACGATCTCCTCCAGGGATTTTGTGCCGCGGTGGATATAGATAGGTGTCAGACCAAGCGGAACCGTACCTTTGCTGAAGCCATTTTCAATGTTTATCCCGGCTTGTTGCAGCTGGACAGCAAAAAGTTGGCCACAGTATCGCAAGCTGGGTGCAAGTTGTCCCTTCCGGGCGAGGGTGTCAATATTTATGTGGTGCATGCCAGGGGGAAGGTTGACGCCGGCCTCCTTCATCAGGGCAATGATAGGCGTCTTAGCTTCGCCTGAGGTGATTGGGGCGTTTCTTCTGACATGAACCGGCAGGGCATTGAAATTGACCACCAGGGCGCCGTTTGGGGCATCATAAGGGTTGGCGGAATTCTCTTCAGCTGCCTTTTCGCCGTTTAGAGCAAAGCTGCTCTCGTCTAAAAAGATGGTGCGAATGTTTTTTATCCCCCTCTTGGCGAGCTCTTTTCCTATGCTAAGAAGGGCTTCTGAGGTTAGAAAGGGATCACCGAATCCTTTGATAA
>Ga0055480_10000021_pt1 | contig 46879 bp, 38 predicted proteins | sample Muzzi_PWB_D2_FD_57935 | JGI IMG/M metagenome (GOLD analysis project Ga0055480, IMG submission 57935) | Wetland microbial communities from San Francisco Bay, California, USA, that impact long-term carbon sequestration - Muzzi_PWB_D2 | ecosystem: Environmental > Aquatic > Marine > Wetlands ... | reverse complement strand
CCAGCCCCGTATGGCCACTGGATCATGAAAATTGACGGCCACATAGAGGAGGGACGGAACCAGCATGCCGCCAAGGGCCCCAAGAGCCGGCAGGAGGATTTTGCTTTTATCCGACAGTTCGCCAATGAGTAGTTCCCGCTTGAGTTCGAGTCCGACCAGAAAGAAGAAACCGGCCATCAGACCATCATTTACCCAAAGCAAAAGAGGTTTGGCGACCTCCAGGGGACCGACTCTGATATGCACCGGAGTGGCTATAATGAGATCGTAGTACCTGCTGAGAGGGGTGTTGGCAAGAACCAGGGCCAGGGCAGCGGCGCCCATGAGTAAAATTCCGCCAGCCGCTTCCGACTGGAGGAATTTTGCGAGACGAAGCGAAATATTGTTCTGCATATGTGTTTCTCCTCGACCTTCTGCCCGGGGCTTTTTTTAAAGGAAAACATACCTATCATGTTAAAAGCGTTGGGATACCTTATTTCAGTCTTTTCAAGGTGTCAATGTTGTCGGCAAAGGAATTGGCTTTTAGTACCCCGGAAATTCAATTCTTGTTTTTAGAATGAATTTCGTGAAGGTACGTATCCCCCTTTGTGAGGTTTTGGGCTTCAACATCCCTGGTTTTTCCGGAGACAGTTTTATGAATATGTTTCTGTTGTGCCTCTTCTGGTTTGGCTGGTGCACCATGCATTCGCTTTTGATCGATCCGTCGGTCATCGGGATGGTAAAAAAATATGGTTTGTGGCTGACACCTTATTATCGCCTCATCTACAACGCGGTGTCGCTTACCACCCTGATTCCTTTGGTCATTTTTACCTACATGGTAAAAGGGGAGGTGGTCTTCGGCTGGGATGGGGTGCTGGTACCCGTCCGGTTGGTACTCCTTGGCGCCGCTCTATTGCTGTTTATGGGGGGCGCGAAGAAATATGATCTGCAATATTTTCTGGGTATCAGGCAGTTGCGGACGGGGGAAGAACACCTCCTTTTAAACGGGACGACCGAGTTCACTGAAACCGGGGTTTTCGGCATCACCCGGCATCCATGGTATCTCGGTTCTCTCTTGCTGCTCTGGTCCGGTCCGAGCAGCTATCCGCTACCGGTTTTTCTGGCGGTCTCTATCCTGAGCGCGTACCTGGTCGTCGGTACCATGCTGGAAGAACGGAAAATTGTCGCCCTGCATGGCGAAGCTTATGGCCGCTACCGGCAGCAGGTGTCGATGCTTTTTCCCTGGAAATGGATCCGGCGGTTTTTCAGGTGAAGTTTATCCGTATCTTGAGCGGCCAGGCTTTCGAATCCTTCAGTACCCCTCCTTCACTCTTTCCACCTGGCATTGTCGCTTTCTGCCGATCTTTTTCATGACTGTTCCGTCCCTTCGTACAATCGTACCACAATGTAAGACACTGGAACCTTTGAAAGTTCTTTGCGCGGCTCTTTCTCATCAAAATTTATGAAATCAGCCATAAAAATTATAGTCTAATGGAATTTGATATTTCTTAGTAAATTTATATACTTTCTTGATTAATAATGTATATATTAATAAGCTGTTGAGAATGGTTTTCAATCTTTTTCAATGGAAATATGCATAATGCTTCGAGAGTTTTAGCTAAGATAATGGGATAGGCTTTTAGCTGGTCTGCCGAAGTGGATTTTTATTGATTGCAGGAGTGGCAAAAACGGCTTTCGCCGCTGTCTGTAGTGCTTAATGAGGAGAAGGTTTCGTGATTCGTAATTTTAATGATGATATTTCAACGCCGGAAAAATTTGTCGTGACTCTCGAACTGGTTCCCGGGCGTGAATCCAGCGGCAGAACAATCGACACGATTACCGGAATTTCCAAAGACGCTCTTGCAGACGGGAGAATTACGGCGGTTTCGATCACGGACAACCCGGGCGGTAATCCGGCTCTTAGCCCCGATGCCCTGGGCCGTGAGATTCTCGACGACGGGATGGATGTCATAGTTCATTTCACCTGCCGGGACACCAATCGGGTGGGCATGGAAAGCCGGGCTCTGCAGCTGGCCCATATGGGCATGAAGAACATCCTGGCCCTGACCGGTGACTATTCCGGCAAAGGCTTTGGCGGCCGCGGTACGCCGGTCTTCGATTTCGACTCGGTCATCCTTACCTCGATGCTCAACGATCTTAACAGGCGGCTGATACGAGCCGGTCATTCGAGTATTTTTGTTACCGGTTGTGCGGTTTCGCCCTTCAAATATACCGAGGGAGAGTCCTGGGTCCAGTATAAAAAAATGGAACGAAAAATAGAAGCAGGCGCTTCCTTTGCCATTACTCAGCTCGGCTACGATATCGACAAATATGAAGAGCTGTTGCTGTATAAAAAAGATAAGGAGATCGACACTCCGGTTCTTGCCTCCCTCTATCTGTTGGACAAGCGATCCGCCCGGCCTATGCACGCCGGCAGGGTGCCCGGTGTCCACGTCACCGGGAAACTGTTCAACAAGGTCATGCAGGAGTGGGAAGACCCCGCCGAGGGCATGAAGCGCGCGATCGAGAGGACGGCACGGCTGGGTGTGGTTCTAAAAGGTATCGGGTACAATGGTATTCATCTTGGCGGTATCCATGACAGCTTTGCCACCGTCGGGAAAATTCTCGACCGGATGGATCAGATTGAACATAACTGGCAGGACTATGTCGAAGAATTTCGCGAGGACGAACCCAATCGATTCTATCTGTACAAACAACCGGTGAGTGCAGAGACAGTTCTTCCCGGAAAAGATACCATTAAGGTCAAGATGACCGAGAACTGTCACTATCTCTTCCTGCGTGCGGCACACGACCTCTTCTTCGACAAGCGTGCCGCTCTCGCTCCGATGTACAAGAAGATTTCCAGTTCTCTTGATAAAAACAAAGCCACCTGGCTGTTGAAGGCCTTTCTCGAGGATCCGTTTAAAAAACTGATGCTCTCCTGCCAGAGTTGCGGCGACTGCGGGATCCAGCATGTTGGTTTTCTCTGTCCCGAGTCGGGCTGTCCGAAGCACACTCGGAACGGGGCCTGCGGTGGCAGTAACAATGGATATTGCGAGGTGAACACCGATAAACTATGTGTCTGGGTGCGGGCTTATCGGCGGATGAAAAAGCATGGCGAGGCAGAAAAACTCACCAGTGAATTCGTTCCGCCAAGGCTTTGGGAGTTAAAAGATACCTCCTCATGGATCAACTTCCACCTGGAGCGGGATCACCAGAAACAGGAGAAACCACCTGCCCGGACCATATAAAACGAGGCTCTTTCGGCCTGCCATCCCGTTTCGAATCCACTTGCAAGAGTGATTGTTTCGAAGCGGGATTTTTTTTTACCCTTTCTTCTATTTCTATCAGGAAAACTTGCCACCCAGGGGCTTGAACCTGGATATTTCGTTTACGACCTGCTTTCCAGGAGATTCACGGTTATTTTGTTGGGCGACGAAGCTGTTTGATGATCAAGTCCACATCTTCCGGCCGGTCCACCCCGAATCCCTGATAGTCGGTCAGCACAACGTAGATGTTGATCCCGGCCTCAAGGAAACGCAATTGCTCGAGTTTTTCTATCTGCTCCAAGGGACTGGGAGGGAGAGAGGTGAAGGTTTTCAGTGCGCCAAGGCGGTAGGCATATAAACCGATATGCAGCAGATAATCGGTATCGGTCTGATCAATGTCGCGGATGTGGGGAATTTTTGATCTGGAGAAATAGAGGGCAAAGCCCCGTTCCGAACGGACTACCTTGACCCGATCGGTATTCTCTGCCTGTTCGGCATCGATGAGCCGGGCCAGGGTGGTAACCTGGATCCCCGGGTCAGTGAAGGGTTCAACAAGTTTTCCAAGCATTGCCGGATCAAGAGCCGGTTCATCCCCCTGGATATTGACGACCACCGCCTCCTCTTCCAAACCGAGGATTTCCGCCGCCTCCTTTATCCGGTCCGAGCCGCTGGGATGGTTCGGATCGGTCATGACCACCGGTACTGCAAGTTTTTCTGCCGCCTGGTAAATACGTTGATCGTCGGTGGCCAGACAGACTTTTTGCAATAATGGGCAACTGACCGCACGTTCGTATACCCAGTAGAACATAGGTTTGCCGAGGATATCGACCAGTGGTTTGCCGGGGAAGCGGTGGGACTGATATCTGGCCGGGATTATGGCGTAGCAAGGTGGTAAGGTGCCCATTCTATATTTTTCCAAGTTCTGTCAATGTGTTGATAATCTGCTGACACACCTGATGTGTGCCCCCCTTTTTCGGCAGGAAGAACTCTTCCACCTGCTGGATCACCCGATCTCGTTCAGGATCTGCATCAAGTGCCGCGAGTAATTCGGTCACCAGTTCGTTTTCGTCGGCGACCTCCTGCACAAGTCCGGCGGTAACAATTTCCCGGCCGACCCAGGCAAAATTTCTCCAGTAGGGACCGATGACCGGTTTGAGTCCGAATATTAATGGCTCAAGAAAATTCTGGCCACCCAAATTTACCAGGGAACCGCCGACAAAAGCGGCTCTGGCCAGTCCGTAAGCACCGGCCAGTTCGCCGAAGGTATCCCAGACGATAACCGAGCCGGAAGACACACAAGTGGTCATCTCCGACCGTTTTGTTGCCGAAATGTGTTTCTTCTCCAACAGTCCGAGCCAGTGACCTGCCCGTTCTACATGTTTCGGAAAAAGACCGATGACGACATCGGGTCGAGTGGCGAGAATCCGCTCAATCGTCCAGAGTATCTTCTCCTCTTCCTGCCTGCGGATCGAGCCGAGCAGCAGGAAGGGGTCGGATTTGGGTAAAAGACCGGCGATTTGTATTCGTTCCGGTACGGTTTTCCCCGTTTCTATGCGGTCAAATTTAATGTTGTTTATCAGCCGAACCCTTTCCCTGCCGACTATCCGGGCAAACCTCTCTCCGTCGGCCGGGGAAATGGCCAGGACCTTTTCCGGACCGTATTTTTTAAAAAATCCGGCAAAATGTCTATATCGGGCGGCACTTTTGACCGACATCCTGCCGTTAATCAACAGAACCGGAACAGTATTTCTTTTGGCACTGATTAAAAAACCGGGCCACAACTCGGTCTCGACGATGACCGCAAGAGCCGGGGAGAACCTTTTAAAGGCTTGGTCCATGAGTTGCGGTGCGTCGAATGGAAAGTAGGCAACAGTGATGGCAAGGGTGCTGTTTGCTGAGAATATCCTGCACCCTGTCACCAGACTTTCAATCCCCTGTTGCGTACCTGAGGTTACCAGAACCCGCCATGTTGTATCTTTTGGCAGAAGAGCGGCAAGATCTTCCAGCACCATAGCGGTCAGCATCGACTCCCCGCCGGAGGCGGCCTGGATCCAGATGTCAAACGGCCCCTGCACGGCATCCTGCAGAGTGCGCTGCTGCCAGCCGAGTGCCACCCGCGGCAACCGTTTCAGGAAAGGGAGGGCGATACGCCAGGCAAAATTATAGAGGATAAGAAATATTTTAATCAACGGAAGGTCCCGCAAAGGAGTCACCGGTTGAAGAGACCAAAAGCAATCAACTGAACAATCCCGCGATCCTAGCGTGTTTAACAGATCATTACAATCATATTTTCCAGTTGGTTCCGAAAGATTTATGAGTATATGGTACTTGCCGGAACCTCCGACTTCAATCCTGTAGATCCGGTTCGAAGAACGACCAGCATATTTGGGGGAATGCCTGCTTTAACCGTTGCTCACACCGGTTGATAGCCTTGATCATCTCGTGCTGATTCGGAAATTCGATCATTTCTGCTTTAACGGCTACCATCACATCGTGACCGAGCTGCAGGGTGATCAGGTTGAATATCTTTCGGATCTCCTCCTGTTCGAGGAGAAAGGCGGTTATCGCACGATGGGTGGCACCATCGACTCCCTGGCCGATCAGCAGCCGCTTAATCTGCATGCCGATGGTTAAGGCGATAATGATCAGCAGCAAGCCGATACCGATACTGCCAAAAGCATCGTAAACCGGGTTGTTGGTCATCATGGCAAATCCCACCGCGACGATGGCAAAGGCTAAACCGAAGAGGGCGGCTACATCTTCACCGAAAACAACCAGCAGCTCACTCTGCCGGCTTGACCTGAACCAGGTGAAAAGACTATCGGCGCCGCGGATCTTGTTCACTTCCCTTAAGCAACCCCAAAGGGAGATGCTTTCGGCTATGATGGAAAAAAGCAGGATACCGATGGCCAGCCATGGTGCAGCAAGCGGTTCGGGATGCTTCAGTTTATAAATCCCTTCATACACCGAAAACATACCGCCCATGCTGAACAGGATCAGGGCAACAATAAATGACCAGAAATAGATGGTCTTGCCGTATCCGAGGGGATGCTTGTCGCTGGGGGGCCGTTTTGCTCCGCGCAGACCGATGAGCAGCAACAGCTGATTGCCGCTGTCGGCCAGGGAATGGATGGCCTCGGCCAGCATGGCCCCCGAGCCGGTATACAGGGCAGCGGTCAGTTTTGCCAGAAAGATGGCGAGATTGGCACCCAGAGCGAAAAAAATCGATGAAAGCGAGTCGGCTGGTCCGGCCATGGTTAATGATTCCCCTTGAGGATTATCCGTTAAGCACCTCTTTAACCGCCTGGCCGAGTTGTTCTATGGAATAGGGTTTTTGAATAAATCGTCCAGCTCCGAGCGAAAGGGCGATTTTCACCTCATCGCTTTCGGAAAAACCACTGGCAACTATTGCCCTTTGGCCCGGCCTTATCTCAAGCATTCGTTCATAGGTCTTTCGCCCGTTCATTCCCGGATCCATCAGCATATCAAGGATCACCAGATCGACCTGGTGATCCTGCAGATAGGCAAGACCTTTTTCCCCTGAATCTTGACATGTTGCCTTGTAGCCTAAAATCGTCAGCATACTCCGGGCAAGATCCCTCTGCTGCGGTTCATCGTCCACCACGAGAATCGTTTCACCCCGGCCCTGCAGGTTCATGTCACGGTCCCGCCTGCCGGTGGCGGTTATCGGTTCACTGGTCGAGGGGAAATAGAGCGCAAAAGAGGTAATACCGTCCGTTCTGGAGACTTCAACTGCTCCCCGGTGGTCCTGCATGGCGTTCCAAACGACCGAGAGGCCAAGGCCCGTGCCGCTCAGATGGCCCATCACTTTTTTGGTGTAGAATGGTTCAAAGATATGATCGAGATCCTTGGCCGGAATGCCTCTGCCGGTATCGGATATCGTCAAGATAACATATTCCCCGGGATCCAGGCCGCGTTCATCGGCCCATCTCTGGTCAGGGATTTCTTTTCTGGTGGCAAGGGTAACGGTTCCGGTAGCTTCTAAAGCTTCGGCGCCGTTGGTCACTAAATTCATAATACTTTTTTTGACATGAACCGGTGAGCACCGGATGGCCGGCAGGTCGGTATCAAGCTGTTGTCTGAATTCAACCGATGGATGCTGCGACCGGAGCTTGATGAATTCAGGTGATTTTAGATACTCCCGAACGAGAACGTTCAGATCCCTCGGTTCCTTGACACTGGCCACACCCCGGGCAACCGTCAGCAGGTCGGCAACGACCGCCGTGGCCCGCTCCCCAGCCTCCTTGGTCGCTTCAAGAGGTTGGCGCAGCTCGCTGTCCTCCGGCAGGTCGAGAAGAAGAAGTTCCGGGTAACCGACAACTGCGGACAGAATATTGTTCAGGTCGTGGGCGACTCCACCTGCCAGCAGGCCGATAGCTTCCATTTTCTGCGCTCGGGTCAGGCGATATTCCATGGCTTGCTTTTCCCATTCCGCATGTTTTTGTGCGGTAACATCATCAAAGACGGAGACAATCTCGCCGGAGGGCAGTTTATAGACCCTGTTTTCCCGCCAGCCTTCCATTCGCTCATCTTTATAAAAGGATATAGGATGGTACTCCGGCTCCCCGGTCCGCCACACCTTACGGAGGATACTCAAGAGACCGAACTCTTTACTCCCCGGGAATATTTCCATCACGCTGTGTCCTATCACTCCGTCACGCGTTACCTGATCGATTTTCTCTCCTGCCTTGTTGATATCTTTGAAGATAAAATCCTGCCCGTCGTCGGATGCGGCATAGACGGCGACCCCGCTGGTGGAATGATCAAAGAGCTGACGGTAGAAATATTCAATTTTTCTGCCCTCTTCCTGAGCCAGTTTCAGTTCAGCCAGATCGATATCGACACAGTAGATGGTTTTTTCTCCCAGGTAGTTGGTCAGCATGACATGAGAAGTGTAAACCGGCACCTTGCCGCCATCTTTATTTTCCAGGATAATTTCGGAGGCGGGAGGGGCAATGTCCTTTTCAAACCAGTCCTGTACCGCCTTGACAATCTCGTCGTGCAGCGGTTCTGGGATGATCAATTCTTCAAGTCTTCTGCCTATCGCCTCTTCCTCGCTGTAGCCATAGAGCAGTTCACTGGTATGGTTCCAGTAGACCGCCTTTCGCTCACGGTTATAGCCCTGTACGGCGATTTTTGGCAGATCATTGACAAGATGACGAAACCTCTGTTCACTTGCGGAGAGTTCTGCGGTTCGCTGTGCCACCTTCCTCTCCAGATTTTCGACCAGATCCTGGAGTCGTGCGGCCATTGTGTTGAAATTATCGCCAAGCCGGCCCAGTTCGTCCTGGCCCCCGTTCTGGATGCGGACATCCAGTTTGCCCGTGCTGAATTCTCCTGCCGCGGCAGTTATTTTGAGAACGTTTTTGGTGACGCTGTGGTGCATCAAGGTGGCAATAAACAATACTGCAAAGATGGCCATCAGACAGATGGTCAGCATGACAAAAATCGCCGCCCGGTGAACATGTTCAATCCTCTGCCCGGCCAGATCAACCTCTTCCTGAGTCAGTCGGATAAGGTTTTGTGAAAGTGGTGAAACCGCCCGGTTCTGTAAGCTGAAGTCCCGTAATTTACTGCTGATCGCCAGATCGACATCAAGTAAATCTTCTGCAAGTGTCTCATATTTTTTAAGATGGTCAGCGATAGAGGTTTTTTCCGCGCTGGTCAGTGAGGTCTCCTCTTCTGCCGATGTGCCTATTTGGGCTAGGATATTCAAGGTCGACTGCATGAGAAAGCGATGACGATTGACCAGGTAATCGTTATAGGAAGACATTGCCCGGGTAAATGCTGACTGCAGCATCGGGGAAGATTGCAATTCCTGGTCCAGCTTGAGGGAAACTATCTCCAGCTGCGCTTCCAGTCCTCGCTTGGGAGCGGCCCGCTTGGCGAGCAGTTCAACTGCCTCGATTGAGGTCTCGGCAAAACGTTGTGCCGAGGAGAGATAGAGATTGATATCGGCTCGGTTGATCTCCGCCAGTTTACGGCTATTCGATTGGAAGAGCAGCTTTTTGAGTTTGCTGCTCAGTGAGATGACCCTGGCGATCTCACGAACTGAAGGCTGCGCGTAGGTTTCGTGGGCTGCCTCCAGACCGATATACGGATATTGGAGGAAAAAGTTCCCGTGCAGGCGGCGGGCTTTTTCCAGGCCCCGGTCCATTTCCAGGACCAGCTGCTCTATTGCCGTGCTCTTGCGGATTCTATGTTCGGCCTTATGTATACTTCTGAGGGAAAAATACCCGGTGGCGGTGATGATCATCAGTAAAACCAACACCATGGAAAAGGCAAGACTGAATTTGCCGGTAATCCCAAGTTTGTTCCATGTCCGCCTGGCAGTCTTCATCTTCACCGTCTCTTTACCCAACAAAATCGACCGGTATCCGTCCCGTTTTCAGGGTTGCTTTCCAGTTCCGGAGGAATACACTCTATTTTCTTGCAATCCTTCCAGACCCAACAAGCAATCCTCCAGACACAGTACATCAAAGGATGATTGGGCACAGTCGCCGAATTGATCGCAGGAGAGGCTGCCGGTAACACCTTTGAAGCCAGTTACAGCGTACAATGTCTTGCGGAGGGCCATGCGACCAAAATGGACAGACCCATCCTGCTCCTGAACTCCTGTTTTTTCCAGGGCATAAAAGAGGAGGTCTGCTGCATCATAGCCGCTTAGATAATAGTCGACGGTTGGTTTCTCTTTAAATTTCGCCACGTAGGCTGCTGCAAGTTGGTCAACGGCAGTTCCCTTAGGTTTGCTGGGACCGACGAAACACATTCCCTCCCCGAGATCATCGACTTCGTCAAGGAAGGTCTGCTCAATTAAAGCACCACCTCCTATCAGAAGAATTTTATCAAACGCGGACATTGCTTTTGCCTGACGGAGAATGTGGTTGCCTTCGGGTTGAAATAAGGGAAAAAAGACCACCTCGGCCCCGGAGTTTATTATCGCGGTCAACACCGGCTGCATCTCCTGCTCACCTTTATTGACCGCGGTCTCGAGCACCATCGCACCGCCGAGCTCGGTAAATGCTTTCTTAAAGCTTTCCGTCAATCCTCTCGTGTAAATATCGTTGTCATGAATGGAGGCGGCTCTGTACAGACCGAGTGTGTGAAAGACATAACCTGCCGCGGCCCGACCGGCATTTTCCTCATTTGGAGCAGTTCGAAAATAGCCCGCCTGCCAGCCAGGTGCCGCATGTCCGGCCAGGGAGGTGAGATTCGGAGCGGAATTGTTGCCGGAAATCATGGTGAGTCCTGCTGCTGACATGGCTTTGGAGGCGGGGGCTGCAGCACCGGAACAGGTGGAGCCGAAGATGGCGACGGTCTGCGGGTTGGCAATGAGTTTGAGAGTAGCGTTGGCTCCACCTTCCCGGGTGCACCCGGTATCTTCAATCTGCTGGGTAACAGGATGGCCGAGTAGAGAATTGTTTCTCTTGTCGAGGGCCAGTTGCAGCCCTCTGAGCTGTGCCTGGCCAAGAGGTGCCACCTCGCCGGTTAGTGCCTGCAACACGCCGATTTGAACAGGTTCTTCCGGCCCGACAGTAATGCAGCCGATGGTATCGGTACAGGTAAATGACGTTTCTGGTTCACTGCAGGAGCAGAGTAAGAGGAGGAGTGGGGCAGGCAGGAATACAAGATATCTGATGGTGCGGGATAAAACCATAGAGTTCTCCTGGTGATAGAGCGTCTCATCGTTTGAGGTCGTACCTTACAACCGTTGTCCAAGTGTACAGGATAGATGCTCAGAGGTCAAACAGGATTGGTCGGGTTCTGCCGGAACATTACGAGGCAATTCTGTTGATAGGGTCACCTGGTGCACGGCCGGCCCATCGAGCTTGCCCCAATGGTCTCAATGTCCTTTGGCCAGCACCTCTAGTACATATTCGACGTCTGTTTTGGTGTGGGCGGCGTTGAGTTGAAAGCGAATGGTCTCGTCCCCTTGCGGCACTACCGGGAAGGTCAGCCCTACGACCAGCACACCGTTTTGGTAGAGATGCCTGACCAGGGCATGGGTTTTTGCCGTGTCCCTGACCAGGAGCGGGACCACCGGATGTGGGCCGGGAATCGATTCGAGACCCAGCCCTTTAAGCCCATCTCTGAACTGGCCGGTTCTCTCGCGAAGATTTTCCAGCAATTGCCGTCCTTCGTCGCTGTCGCAGATATCGAGGGCCTTGGTTGCAGCCGCACAATCGGCGACGCTTAACGGGTTGGTGTAAATATAGGTATCTGCTTTTTGTCGTACCGTTTCAATGAGCGTTTCGCTTGCCGCGATAAAACCGCCATTGACCCCAAAAGCCTTGCCGAAGGTGCCGATGATAATATCCGGGCTGCCGCCGGAAAATTCCGAGGTACCCCGGCCGGTTGTCCCGTAGGCACCTATTCCGTGGGAATCGTCTACCACGGTGACAACGCCGTCACGAAATTTTCCGCTGTACTGGTTGGTGATTCTTAAGATAGCGTCAATCGGGGCAAAATCGCCGCGCATACTGAAGATGCCGTCAAAGATAACCACCACTCGGTTGATATCCCCGCTAACCGAATCGAGGCATCTGCGCAGATCGTCCAAGTCGTTATGGGCGTAAATGCCCTTATTGGCACTGGGGACACCTGCAATGCGCATCGCCCGGATGATTGAGTTATGGTTGAGCTGATCGCCGATCCAGTGGGTCGATTTACTGCCGATGGCCAGGGCCAGACCGCAGTTGGAGGTGTAGGCTGAGTTGAATATCTTTGCCGCCGGTTTTCCAACAAAGCGCGCTATTCGCTGCTCCAGCTGCCGGTGATAACTGAAGGTGCCGTCGATAAACCGGACCGCTCCCGGGCCAACCCCGCAGGCATGGGTTGCCGCATCGGCGGCGGCGATCGTATCCGGATGGTTGGAGAGCGAGAGATATGAGTTGGAATTCATTCGGAGAAATTCTTGGTTCTCGCCCTGTAGGGTATAACGGGGCCCGCGTCCGCCTGCTGGTGGCAGGTAGCCGGTAATGACCCGTTCAGGTGGTTTGGCACGGCCCTCCTGCTGCAGGTGAATCAATTCCTCTTGTAAGGCTTTGTCCAGTTGTGTGAGTGACATGCTCTACTCCTTTTCGTCCCAGCTGAGGATCACCTTGCCCGATTGTCCGGAGCGCATGATCTCAAAGCCTTTGCGATATTCGGTATAGTGAAATTTATGGGTGATCAGCGGCGAGATATCCAGGCCGGACTGGAGCATGGCGGTCATTTTATACCAGGTCTCGAACATCTCCCGGCCATAAATTCCCTTGATGGTCAGCCCGTTGAACACCACCGTGTTCCAGTCAACGGGGGTATGCTGCGGCATGATGCCGAGCATGGCAATTTTCCCGCCGTGGCAGACATTTTCCAGAATCGTATCGAGGGCGGCCGGGTTGCCGGACATCTCCATGGCCACATCGAAACCTTCTTTCATGCCCAGTTCCTTTTGAACATCGCCGAGCTTTTCATCTTTCACATTGATCACCCGGGTGGCACCGACCGTCTTGGCGAGATTCAGACGGTAGGGATTGATATCGCTGACCACCACATGGCGTGCCCCGGCATGTCTGGCAATGGCCGCCGCCATGCAGCCTATCGGTCCTGCCCCGGTGATGAGGACATCCTCGCCGAGGATGTCAAAAGAGAGGGCGGTATGGACAGCGTTGCCGAGCGGATCAAAACAGGCGAGGATATCGAGGGGAATGGAAGAATCGCAAAACCAGACGTTGGTCACCGGAATAGAGAGATATTCGGCATAGGCACCCTGGCGATTGACCCCCACGCCGCTGGTCTTCATGCACAGGTGACGTCGACCGGCCAGGCAGTTACGGCAATGCCCGCAGACCAGATGTCCTTCGCCGGAGACCAGATCGCCAGCTTTGAAGTCGAAGACGTTCTCCCCGACCTCGGCGACCACGCCGACAAATTCATGGCCGATCGGCATCGGTACCGGAATGGTCTGCTGGGCCCAGCTGTCCCAGTTGAAGATATGTACGTCTGTGCCGCAGATGGCGGTACGGGAGATCTTGATTAAAACCTCATTCTTGCCAGGCTTTGGCACCGGCACTTCTTCAAGCCAAAGCCCCTCCTGCCTTTTTGCCTTAACCAGGGCCTTCATCTTCTTCACTGTATTCCCCCCCCCCTGCCACTTATGGACAGACACTAGATACTGTATGTTTTCTGGACTGTATCATATTGGTCAGGAAAATTGTATACAATTTGTCCGACGGTATTTACCAGGAAAATAATACTTGGCAAGAATATAAGCGGTATATCCGCTTTAGGTAGGTTTTCTGTGAGAGGTTGAGGAATAAAGGACGAGAAGCAGCATCGGCCAGCAGATACCGCCGCCCCCCATCTTTGTATTCCCGGTGGGGGGCAGCGACAGGTATGGTGAGTACTTTGCCAGCCTTATCCCTTAGAGCCGAGCCGCAGCCCGCCGTGGATAAAAAAGGTTTCGCCGGCCAAGGCCTCGTTTTTGTAGATATCACAGGCCAGGGTGGCCACCTCTTCCGGCTCGATCAGCCGTCCGATAGGCACATCGGCGAGGATTTTATCGAGCGCCTTCTGGTTCATATTCTTCACCATGGCGGTACCGACATAGCCTGGTGCGATGGCTACACAACGGATTTTATCGGCAAGCCCGCGCCGGAAAAACTCGGCGGTGATGACCTTGGGCATGGCGCTCATGGCTGCTTTGGTTGAGGAATAGTTGATCTGGCCGGCGGTGCCAAGTGATCCGGTAGAAGATACCAGGCAGATCAGTCCCCTGCAGCTATGGTTGATCATTTGTTCGGCACACTCGCGGATGGTCAGGAATACCCCGGTAAGATTGATATCGACGACCTGCTGGAAATCGGCAAGTGACATTTTCCGGCTCACCTTACCGGTTTCCCGATCCGGAGAAACCATCATCGCATCCTTGATGATACCGGCAAAGGGCGCAACCAGATTAATCCCACCCATTTTTTCAATGGCAAAAGCTGCCAGAGCGGTGCAGTCTTCTTCTTTCGTGACATTACAGACGAAGGTCTCAACCTCGCCCTTCAGTTGATTCCTGGCATTTTCGAGTGCCTTGCCATCAATATCGGCAATAACAGCTTTTCCGCCCATTTTCAGCCACTTTTCGGCCAGTGCCATGCCGATCCCGCCACTGCCGCCGGTAATAACCGCCACTGCTCCTTTAATATCCAGCATCTTTCATTATCCCTTGGTTGCTTGTTTTTGTTTCGGTGCTACAGCGGTGAGTTGGCCTTTGTCCGCCGCCCCGGTGGAAACGTTATGGTCTGGCTTCTCTTCTTCCTTCGGCGTATCCTGTTTGATGTCCACCAGTTCGCTCAAATGAGTGAACACCTGATCTACATTTTTCTTATACTCCTCTTCCGCCTTTTTAATAAAGGCTACGGAATCGTCAAAGGGTTTCCTGTTCTCTTTGGAAACCCAGGGGAACTGTTTTAGAAAACCATTCAGCATCTTTTCCCCATGGGTTTGCATTACGGTGACGGCGTTATAACTATTATCAAAAACTGTTTTCTGAAAATCGATCATCTGCTTGGCGATTTTTACTGTTTCCATAGGTTGAACTCCTTTGCTGTTGAAAGAGAGAAGCGAACTTTTGATCCAACAGAAATGGATCGGCCTAACAACGAAATAAAATTATCTCTTCATACCCATTGTAATAAGGCGGCAGTACAACTTGTCAAGGGTGCTAATGGTGCGTTGCACAAAAAATTACCGATAAAGCTTTTTTAGTTTGATCATCAACGGGCCGTTAAATTTGGCTTTCGGGCAGTATGTTGTTTATTTTATGCCCTGTGTTGACAGTGGGTATGTTGCGCTGTAACATTAATTTAACAGCAAAATTCACCATTTTTTCGATGATACGGCATGGATCATAAAATACTTATAAAAAAATATCCCAACAGACGGCTCTACAATACTGATACCAGTGGTTATATTACCATCAAGGATGTTGCCGGTTTAATTAAATCAGGGCACAGGGTCGAGGTGCGGGATGTTACCAATGGCGAGGATGTAACGGCCTTGGTCCTGACACAGATTATCATGGAAAAGGCCAAGAATAATCAAGGCCTGCTCCCGGTCTCCCTGCTCCATCTGGTTATTCAGTTCGGGGAAAACCTGCTTCATGAGTTTTTCGATAAATATCTGGAGAAGACCATGGAGAGTTATCTGGTGTATAGAAAAACCATGGACGATCAGGTCAATGCCTATCTTGATATGGGGATGGATTTTTCCAGTCTCGCTGAAAAAACAATGAAGGATATGGAATCGATGAATCTCTTCAGCGAAACTTTCAAGCGATATAGCGGAAAAAAATAAGACCTCAGGACGAGGCAAAACGGCGTAGCGTTACAACAAACCGGTACCGGTAAAGGAGCTGTATATGGCAGGGACCACCCGGCAGGAGAACGAGTTCGGCGGGCTGATGGAGTCGTGGATGGAGATAGCTCAGAGCTTTTGGCAGAATATCGGAGGCAGCCAGGAGGAGACCTTGAGCGGGATTGGCCTGAATTTTAGTTCTGATACCGGCGAGGAGGGGCCGGACGGCGAGAAGTATAAAACTTACAAGACCTGGGAGACAACCTTCAGTAATTTCAACTCGCTGCTGGCAATGATGATGGCCCCGGAAAACCAGGAGAATCTGGCGAAAAACTTCCTGGCTTTCAGTGAAGGGCTGACTGAGGCGACAGGAGAATCTCTGGAGAATATTGCCGAATTTCAGAGCCAGATGGTGAGGAGTTTCAGCAAGGTTGGGGAACATACCAAAGCCTATAACTTCGATGATCTTGACCGGAGTGTTTTTACTTCCTTTCGTGAGCTGTATACGACAGAATTTCAGAAATACCTACAGATGCCCAAATTAGGTCTGCCTCGGGAGTTCCAGGAACGGTTGAGTCTTTTAACCGATAAGTCGAATCTTTTTTCTTCCTACCTGATCGAGCTCTTCTATCTCTTCTCCCTGCCTTTCGAAAAAACCAACCGGGTGATGCAGCAGAAGATCAAGCAGATGCTCGAAAAAGGAGAGTTTTCCGAGGATTCCAAACAGACCTACAATGAATGGATCAAGGTCCTTGAAGGCCATTTCATGGAACTGCTCAAATCCGCAGAATATACAGAAGTACTCAATAATACCATAACCTCTCTTGCAGATTACAAGAGCGTCAAGAGTGATGTAACTGATATTTTCCTTAAAGAACTGCAGATCCCGACCAGCAGGGATATGGACGAAGTGTACAAAGATCTCTACCAGATGAAGAAAAAAATCAGCGAGTTGTCCAGACAAGTGGAAAAGTTGCAGCATGAGTTGAAGGCGTAACCCGAACTGCAGCTCGGGTTCTTACACATGGAGGGGGGCGTATGAGTCAGGTTAAGATTCCTGTTGATCTTATACTGAAAAATATTGAACAGAACCGTAAGTCGACGCGTTCGAAGCTGAAAAAGGCGTCGACAATTCTGACCAGCAAACTTGACACGGAAATATCCACCACACCGTATGAGGTCGTTTATGAGGAGGATAGAGTCAGCCTGAAACATTATCGGCCGGAAAAAATACGATTAAAGACACCTCTTCTGGTGATCTATGCGCTGATAAACCGGGAAACGATGCTCGATCTGCAGCCGCAGCGAAGCGTTGTTGAGAGTCTGCTCAAGCAGGGGGTGGAAGTATTCATGGTCGACTGGGGATACCCTACCCGGAAGGATCAGTTTCTTACCATTGGCGATCACGTAAACGGTTATATCGCCAATATCGTTGAATTCATCTGCAAAAAGAATGGGGTGCCCCAGGTAAATATCATGGGTATCTGTATGGGAGGTGTTTTTTCCGTTATCTATACGGCACTGCATGCGGACAGGGTAAAAAATCTGGTGACCACCGTCACGCCGACCAATTTTGACACGGACAAAGGGCTCCTGAATATCTGGATGAAACAGACAGATGCCCAGATCCTGGGAGATGTCTATGCCAATATGCCGGGAGACATCATGAATCTTGGCTTTCTGTTGCTTAATCCGGCACGGCTGATGATTGACAAGTACGTCGGGTTTCTGCAGAATATGGATGATAAGACCTATGTCGAGAACTTCATCAGGATGGAGAAATGGATATTCGACAGCCCCGATGTGCCCGCTGCCACCTTCAAGCAGTTCATTGGGGATCTTTATAAAAAGAACCTGTTGATTCAATCGAAGCTGGTGATCGACGGTGAGGTGGTCAATCTGAAAAAGATAACCATGCCGGTCCTCAATTTTTACGGGAAATTCGATCACCTTGTGCCGCCGGAAGCCTGCGATCTGTTCACCTCCAAGGTCGGCTCCCGGGACACCGAGGATATCTGTTTTGATACCGGCCATATCGGCATCTATGTGAGTTCAAAATGTCAGAGGGAGTTTGCTCCGAAAATCGCCGACTGGCTTCTGGCAAGGGAAGTGGAACACGTCCAAATGGAATTAAATTATGCCCAAAAGTGATGAGTATTTCAAAATTTTCAGCAAGATCAGTAAGTCCATTCAGAGCTCCTCCGACCGTGAAGAGATCCTTACCTTGATCGTCGAAAGTGCGGTTGAATCGATGAACGCCAAGGCCTGTTCGCTTTTTTTGATCCGGAGCAGAAGCGACAACGATGGCCTATTCTATCCCGCAGCCCAGGTCGGCCTCTCGGAAAGTTATATCCATTCCGGTCCGGCCAAAGGACGTGATATTACCCGTGATATATTAATGAAGGGCGGCTATATGGCCGTCAAGGATGCCACTGTTGATCCCCGGGTGGAAAATCATCAGGCGAAAAAAAAGGAAGGGATCGCCTCGCTCCTCGTCGTTCCGGTCATTGCCGAACGGGATCCCATAGGCATTCTGGCCCTTTATACCGCCGAGCCAAGGGATTTTACCAAACAGGAAGCCGATTTTCTGAGAGCTTTGGCTGACCAGGGGGGGATTGCCATTATGAAGGCCCACAGCGATTATCGGCAGAAAAGGAATCTCGAGCTTCTTGCCTCGGTTTCCGAACACCTGAGTTCCTCCCTTGATATCAAAATCGTGCTCCATTTGATGACCTCGGAAATAACACAGGCCTTTGATTTGTTGGGGGTGACCATCCGTCTGATGGATGAGCGGTCCAGGGAGTTGAAGCTTGTCGCCAGTTATGGCCTGAGCGAAAAATATCTCAATAAGGGGCCGGTCTGCTCGGACAGGATTCAAACGGTATTGAAGGACAAGGCGGAAGTCATCGATGATGTGGCTACCTATGCCATTGATTACCAGGCGGAACGTAAGGCGGAAGGGATTGTTTCCATGGTCCATCTGCCGATTTCCATCAAAGGCAAGGTTATTGGTATCATGGGGCTGTACAGCGATACCAAAAGAGTTATCTCAGACGATGATGTCAGTCTGCTGAGTTCGATTGCCCGGCAATGCGGCCTGGCAATCCAGAATGGGTCGCTCTATCTGCAGCTGGAGCAGGATAAAAAAAATCTTGAAGAGGAAATCTGGGGCCATAAGTCCTGGTTTTAGACGAAAAGGAAGAAATTATGAAATCTTTGATGCTTGGTCTCATCATGGCTGTTGCCCTGGCGGGGTGTACCCAGGAGACCCAGAATAAGATTGGTCGAGCTGTGCAGAACTGGACGGGAACGGATGGTATTCTAGAGGTGTACGCTGGTGATAAACTGGTGAAAAGGTTCATGAAGGTCGACAAATTGACCACGGCAACCGCTACGAGTGGTAAGGTTGAACGTCCATACCGCTTTGGTTATGGGATCATGGATGTCAATTTAAACGGGATAGCTGATCCTGGTGAGAAGAAGGTCTATTTCGAGTTCAGCGACTATTCCACTTCATATATCTTCTACGGCAATCCTGATTAATGGCACTCTCTGCTGTCATGTTTTTACAGATGCAGCCGCCGCGAACAACAATGATTGGCTATCTGTAGCTGCAGGAAGTGGACTGTAGGAGGTAGCATGCAGGAGGTGGTTTGCGGCTGGAGGCGGAACTTTAGCCCGGCAATTGCTTCTCTCTCTTCTTTTTATTTTCGGCTATCAGATCCAGGTGAAAGCGTACCGGACCGCGGTGATTGCCCTCGCCGAACACCGAGTCGAGAGCGCAGCTGGATTCAGGATGGGACCATGAGGTAGCGATGGCCACGTGTCCCTTGGGAAAAGGGGTCACCTCGACGTCAAGAAAGTCGAGCGGGGCGAGCGCCACCTCTTTCTCGACCAGATCATCGGTTTCCCCGTAGCAGAGCAGCCAGCGGATGTCTTTTTCCCGCATATCCCGGAAGTTAAGTTTTTTGTCGAAGAGGGTGATAGGCAGGGTGCCGTCTTCGGTGATCGGGATATTGTAGGATTTGAAGCTCATTTCGGTGACCGAGAGAGGGATGTCCGAGCGCTCGTTCTGCAGCCAGTAGTTCAGGGCAACCACCGTTTTGTTGAGTTGTCGCGGTGGACGATGCTGGTCAGTCAGCATCATGATATCATTTAAAAAAGAAATCATTGGCCCGGAGCCTTCGATACTTTTCAACTTATAGACCCAGCCCATCAGATCCCCGTCGGCAATGCGGTTGCCGTTGGCCAGCGTCTTCGTGCCGTAATCAAGATCATTGAACTGTTTCGGCAACTGGCGCAGAAATTGACCAAGACCCCTGCTGCGGGTCCCGTCCATCGGTGCGACACAGGTAATGAGGGCATCGACCAGGCCGTCAAGTTTCCCGGAGAGAATATTGCAGAGAGCGGAAAAACCGCCCTGGCAATAGCCATTGAGGGTAACTTTTCCACCATGTTTTTGTTGAACCTTCTCGCAAAAGTATCTGGTATCAAGGACATCTTCTTCCAGGGTCATGGTCTGGACCGCCGGGGTGTCGTGGATGTTCTTCATAATCCGGATGTAAGTGGGAATGGCCCGGTTGGCAAAACTATGGGCGTAGCTTTTCTTTTCGCCCGGCAAGAATGCCAGGATGTTGGAACCCAAGACGAAAGGTGGAATGATGATCACCGGTTTGAGACTCTCGTCGATTTCAATTCCCTTCTCGGTAGGCTGCACTCTTCGGAGAAAGAACCTGTCGGTTTCGGCGAACAGGCTTTCCGGCTGCCTCTCGAAGTGGAAACCATACTCCGGTTCAATTGCTTTAATTGCTGCCGGGTATTCCCGCAGAACGCGATGGAGAACGTTTTTCTGTCGAACAATAAAATCGTCCAGTTTTTCTCCCTCGTTATCAAACAGGGTGGCATACCAGGCTGCCAGGAAGCTGTTCAGCTCCTTTTGATTATATTGACCGAGAGTTTTTAAGGTACCGAGAGCATATCTGGCAAGCAGGTCGATGTTGAAATCGAAAAGTTTCTGGTAGGACTGGAGGCTGTCCAGGGGGCATCGTTGCTGTAGCCTTGATGACTCAAGATTGTTAAAAAGCTTTGCAGCATTGAGCAGGGGGGTGAGAAATTCGCTGTTATAGCTGTTGACGCCTTCAGCAAAATAGTTGGCAGCTTCCAGCTGAGCTTTCAGGCTTTTGTTCCAGACCTGCAGGAGGGAAAAAAAATCATCCATGGGGTGATCGCTTGTCTTCAAAATGGGCTCCTGTAAGCGAAGTGCCGACAGGGAATTTTTCTCTGCCGGCACTGTAAAACTTTGGCCGTCCTGCTGTCACTATTTTTTTTCCAGCATTTCTTCAAATTTGCTGTAACCATCGTCTACAGCTTTCTTGAAATCGTCCCGGGCTTTTTTGACCATGTCGGCAGTGGTCTGCAGGGACTTCTTGTTTTCCTCGGTAACCCAAGGCAATTGCTCCAGGTAGCTGTTGATCATTTTTTCGGTCTGATCCTGGACCATGGTCATGGCATTGAAACTGTTCTCAAAAATGGTTTTCTGAAATCCTAAGGTCTGTTTGGCAAATTTTGCTGTTTCCATTTGATGCTCCTTTTATGGCTGATGTTATTCTGCTGGCTTCGCCCATATGGTAAGGTGTAGTTACGTCCTTGTCAAGAAAATATGTTGCATTGCACAAAAACATACTGCACGGTAAAATGACCGGGCGATATTTGTAAAATCTTTTTAAAATAAGATAGATATAAATTGTGTTCTTAGTATATGTTTCCGTGTCATTGACGAATTGTTGCGTTGTGCCATGGGTTGTGCCAGGATATCCGTTTGGCAGGGAAGGGTGCGGTCCATGGCTGAGTGTTTCGACTATTGCTCCCGGTAAGGTTTTCGGTGCACCGGCTCCGGATGTGGACAAAAAAATGGAGACGGTTGTCTGCATATTTTCAAAAAGACCAGAATAACATCATCTTACATACGGCGAAAAATCAATGGTTGTTGAACTCCCCACTAGTATATACAGAGGTCGGTGGTTACATTTTGTGGGAGTGCCGGCGAAGAATTTGCCATGGAGGTGGTTATGGAAAAGTTACATAAGGGCTTGCCAGATAATAAGACTATCTTTTGCCTTCTGATCCTGTTTTTAAGCGGGTTGTTAGCCTGTGCCGGAGTGGGGTCGGTCGTGCCGGAAGACAGGCGGGTTCTTTTTAACGAGATGGATAAGGGTGAGGGGAGTTTTGACCAGGGAGGTTTGACCGTTACCTACAGCTATCACATTACCGGCAGGAGGATGTCCCTGAATGGTCAGGTCGACTATCCCAAAAGTTTTGATTCTCTCAATGTCCGTCTACAGTTCCTTGATGCAGCCGGGAGGATTTTACAGCAGAAGATAGTTTATTTTTCCGGCTATCGTGTCTCCAGGTCGTGGACGAAAGAGGAACGAACTTTTCAGCAAATACTTGAAGTGCCGTCTGGAGCCAGGGGGATTTCATTTAGCTATTTTCTTCAGCCGCGCAGAAACTATAGGTGAGCAGGCGGAATGCGGGATCACAGCTGTCATGGAAAAGAGTTTCGTGCCGAAGTGTTACCCTTTTGTTTCTATCCGGAAAAGTATTTTCTCCAGTTGCTGCTTCGTTTCAATTGAGGTGTCGGTAAAAGTGATACCAACCCCTTCGGCATCAGTTCGGACAATCCTGCCGGGGAGTGTGACTTGCTCTGTTTTCAATCCTTCACCAACAATTATATTTACGCGGCAAGGCTCCCCGACAGGCAGTTCGATATCTAGGGGCACAAAGCAGCCGGCAAGACTGATATTGGATATAGATCCGGTATGGTAAGCCTCCGTCTGATAGAGGAAAATGCTTGCCGGGATGTCCAGGGTGAATCTGGTAAAGAGTCTTTTTTCTCGGGCCACGGTCATTTATCCATCTTCTTCACAAGGATCCCGGTTCAATTACAGACCAGAGACTGCCTGATCGCCAGTCCGATTTTAGAAATTGTCACAGGTTTTTCAATAAAATCAGATATGCCAAGTTCCTTCACTTTCATGATCTCCTCACTCTTGGCATATCCACTGATGACAATTGCTTTCTGTCGAGGGTATATCTTTAATATTTTCTCAAAAGTCTCCCGCCCGTTCAGGCCGTCTCCCATCATCATATCAAGCAGAACGAGATCGACGGGTTGTGATTCTATGAAGGCGATTCCTTCCTCGCCGCTGGTGACGGAGTAGGTAATATATCCCATGCCCTGAAGGGCTTTGCCGATGATTTCATTTTGTTCCAATTGATCGTCGATGAGTAGAATAGTCTCGCCATTGCCCCGCAGAGAATCTTTCGAATGGGGCGCCGTTACCGGACAGACCAGGTCATGGGTCGCGGGAAGATAAATTTCGAAGAGTGCTCCAGGGTTATTGTCCCTGATCTCTATCCAGCCATTATGATCCTGAACGATATTCCAGACGATGGAGAGGCCAAGACCGGTGCCGCTTTTACCCATCACCTTTGTGGTATAAAAGGGGTCGAAAATATACTCTACATCCTCTGGCCGGATTCCCGGACCATTATCGGCAACCGTCACTTTTACGAAGTCGCCTCTTTCTCCTCTCATCTGATTCATGGTCAGGGGATGGGAGAAGGTGCAGTTTTCGGTGGTAATGTGAATGATACCTTTTTTCTGCACAACCTCTAAGGCATTGCCGATGAGATTGAGGAGTATTTTCTGGATATGCTGCTGGGAGCAGCAGGTGTTGTGCAGACCTTTTTGCAGAGTGGTCTGGACAACAACATTTGGAAAATTTGCCAGTCTTTCGCCATGTTCAAGCGAACCGAGATGATTGAGAATGATCTCGTTGATATTCTCGACGGTTTTAGGTGCAGCTCCACCTCTGGCTATTGTCACCAGATCGGACACCACCGCGGCAGCCCTTTTACCGGCTGCCTGTATCTTCTTGATCTGTTCATAATACCTGTCCGATTCGCTCATCTGCAACAGGAGCAGGTCGGGGTAGCTGACAATTCCCGAGAGGATATTGTTGAGATCGTGGGCCACGGAACCGGCCATCAAACCCAATGCGCTGAGCTTGCTGGCTTTAGCCAGTTTTTTTTGCAGGCCGAGCTTTTCTTCTTCAGATCGCACTCGTTCCGAGATGTCTCTGATGACACAGACTCGTCGTGGCTGTTGCAGATAGGTTATCGGCCGGGATTTCACTTCGACGTAGAAATGTGTTCCATCTTTTTTCCTGCCGGTAATTTCACAGTTGCCAACATACTCTTCTTTGGTGAACTGCTCAGCCACCTGTCTTGAAGCAGAAGCAAAAATCTGTTGCAGAGCTATACCCTGTAGCAATTCTTCCTGGCTATAGCCGAACATCTCAAGAAACTGGCTGTTCGTTTCAATTATCCTATCGTTTTCATGGATGATAATTGCCTCCCAGGCCGCCTCCGAAAGGGTTTGGAACCTTTTCTCACTGACCAGCAGTTCATTTTCGAGTTTCTTGTGCTCGATCGCCTTCTCGATTGTTTTTATCAGCAGTTCGTGATTGATCGGTTTTCTGAGAAAGTCGTATGCACCAAGTTTCATTGCGGTGACGGCGGTTTCTACAGTGTTGACCCCAGTCAGCATGATTGCCGCCGTGGGCATCTTGGACGATTTGATAAATTTGACAATGTCACAGCCGGACTGATCGGGCAATTCCACATCAAGAAGCGCAAGATCAAAATGGTTTTCTTTGAGCTGCTCGATGGCCTCCGTACCGGTATGTGCCTTCGTGCAGGTATAGTTGAAATGTCTCAGGATACTGTGCAGGCTTTCAATAAATCTGGGTTCATCGTCTACCAGAAGAATTCTTGAGTTCATGTTTATCGCATTCTCCATTGCCCCAAGCCATCCTGGGAAGAGTTGGGAAGAAAAATTGAAAAACTGGTCCCATCCGTTTGGTTGCTGGTGTATGAAAGTGTTCCGCCAAGATCAATGATAATTTTGTGAACGATCGACAGTCCAAGGCCTGAATGTCCATTCTGTTTGGTCGTGACAAATGGTTTGAAAAGGCTGGCCTTTACCGATTCCGGCAATCCCGGTCCCGTATCTGCGACACTGATCTCTATCCCTTCCTTGTCTGCGGTCGGCTGCTGATCGGGTCGTCTGGTTTTAATGGTGACACTGCCCCCGCCGGTCATCGCCTCGGAAGCATTTTTCAGAAGGTTAATAACAATCTGTTTGATGGCATCTTTTGAGGTCATAACTGGGGGGAGTGTTTGGTCGGGCAGGAAGGAGATCGATATTTTTGACCCGGTAAAGTGGGCTGATTTGACAAGTTGGATAATATCCTCAAGGGCGGCATTCACATCGACGAGTTCAAAATGACGAACAGGATCCTTCGAGAACAAGTCCATCTGGCCGATCATTGAAGAAATTCGATGGATTTCTTCATCAATAATGGTCAACTCATTTTGCATCTGTTCATCGGCCGTAAGCTTCAATTTCATCGACGCAATATAATTGCTGATGATACCCAGGGGGTTATTGATTTCGTGGGCAACCTTTCTTGCCGTCATCGATACAGCAGCCATCCGTTCGGCTTCTAATTCGGCTGTTTTGCGTTCTTTCATCCGCCTCAGCTGGAGACATAGACCTACTTGCTGTGCTACTACCTGCAAGAGTTTGTTATCGCTTTCCGTCAAAGAAGTGACTGTTTCGGAAAGTCCCAGCAGAATGACCCCAGCAGGTTTTTTGTCGGCAACCAGGGGAACAAGAAGAACCGTATTGGAGTTAAATTCCGACAAAAGCTGCGCATCGGCAAGATTATCCTTCGAATTTTCGGCTGTCAGGGCGCCGAGTGTCATCTCGTGGTAGCTTGTAGCGATAAGGCTGGAACTTTCCTGCAGCGGAAGGGAGAGTCCCAGGCTCAGCTGATGCAGATTGTTTACCGGAGAAGTTCTGCCATTGAGCAGAACTTCATCCTGGTCGGATAAGAAAAACAGCACCTTTTCAATATTGAAGAGAATGCTCATAGCTTGTTCGCAGGCAGCAATAATCCCGTCAATATCCCCTGCCTGGGCCAGATTCTCAAGGAAACCGGAGAGGAGGGAAACACTTTTAATACGAGTAGTCAGGGTTTTCTGCAGTTCCTCGTCATCTGTAATGCCTCCGTCGATATCACTGAAGCTTTCCGGATGAAAAGACAGAGCGGCATCGTTATCGCCGGCTTCGCTGGCATTTGCCTGACCGACTGGAGGGTTGTGGAAACCAGAGGGTTGTTGAATCTTGATTTCCAGGTTTCTGGCTATTTCTTCAACTTCTTCTGCTGCACCTTCGACTATTTCCCGGATGTCGTTGTGATCCAGACCTCTCAGCAGATCGCCGATCTCACTGTGTTCGTCAATAGCATTACTGCCGGTACTGAGAATGTTGGCAATATAGACGATCCTGACCAGCGGAAAAGCTTCTTTTATTCTGGCCAGAGGTTCATGGTGATATTGCACGGCATCTGCCATCATGGAACTCATCTTCCACTTGTGTATCAGCCAGGAACCTGTTTCGCAATGGGTCACCCCGAGCAATTGGGATTCGGCCCAGAGGGTGTTTTTCCGATCCTCCGTCTCCATGAGGATCGTTTCATGTTCTTTTGGAAAAGTGGCGATAAGGATAAGTCGGCCAATATCGTGGAGAAGACCGGAGAGATAGGCCTCTTCCCTGTTGCCGAAATCAATTTTTTCGGCAACGCGTTTTGCGAGGGTGGCGCACAGCAGAGAGTGGTACCAGAAGGTGTTGATGTTGAATTGTTTGAGATTCCTGAAGCGTTTTCTCTCAAACACCTGGTGCACCGACATGGTTACCGCAAGATTTTTAATAGTGTTTGCGCCTAGATAAATAACCGCCTGTTCGATTCCTTTAAAGGAATAGCGAAAGCCGTAATATGCTGAATTAACGAGTTGCAGGACTTTGAAACTGAGAACCGGATCCTTTTTTATAATGGCCGCGATCTCTGCAAGTGGAGTTTCATCGTTGTCACATGCTGCAAGTAATTTCAGGAGAATTGCCGGTAGGGTCGGAAGGTTGCCTGATTTCTGTATGAGGGAATAGGCACTATCCTTGCTAATCATTGTCTCTGCCCAGATGGTAAACTTTGGTTCAGTGAAATTCGAGGCTGAGGGCATTCGACAAAGATCGTCTCTTTATTGATTTTTTTAGTTCCTGAAAAAAAGAAAACACGCATGGCAAAATACTGGTATAGTGTCAATGTTATTGTATCCTTGATACCATTATTGAGTAAATAATCAACTAATTTTTATTCACGGACTATATGGAGTGAGCTGTAGTAAAATCAAAACAACGAGTTGCATAAGTGTACCTTTATTTGTAGGGCCTTGAAAGGAATGCATCCTTAACAGTCGGACATAGAGATGCGATGGCTCTATACCGTTTTATCCAGGCTTGAGATATTCTTTGCTGCCTGGACACCAAATTGCTCAAGTCGGTTTTTTAGAGAATCGATCCTGCCAAAAAGCGTTTTCTCAATACCAAACACGATAACACCCCTATTTATTCCATGAACCATCATTGGCACACAGGCAAATCCCTGTGTGCCAAGAGAGTGGAGCAACTGGCGGTCTGCCAGAGCGAGTCCGCCTATCTCGTCATCCAATGCAGTTTTCAGCTCCCCTGACATATATGACCTCACCACAAGGCTTTTTTCCCAGGTTAAAGAAAATTGAATATCAGTCAATGTCTCCCAGCCGAAACAATTGGGATAGCCGAAGGCCCGGAGCAAAGAGGGATTGCCCGCCGGCATCAGACAAATAACCGCCTTAATGTTAAAGAGGATGTTGAAGGCCTGAAAGACGGCTCGAATGATTTCCGGCAGAGCTTGCCCGGGGGAGGGAGGCGGCAGCACCCCCTGGAGAATGGAGTACTCCATCGCCTGGCGCCTGAATCTATTCTGTCTTTCTCCTGGTTTGCTGTCTTCTTGCTCTTTGTTGAGAGGGATATCAAAACTGTCGGCGAGTTGTCGCGTCTTTTCACCGGCATCCTGCCGCATGTTTTCTAACTGGCCCGACGAAAGTCCGAAAAGTGATTCTCCCAGCTTGCCTATTTCATTGTCCCCTTTGTCCGATTGGGTTAAGCGAATGGCCAGGTAGACAATTTTCACCAGGTTGAATGCGGTTTCGATTCTTGCTACAGGTTCTGTGTGGTATTGTACTGCATCAACCATGAAACCGTCCAGATGCCAGGATCTAAGGGCCCTGGCTCCAATTTCCGCATGGTTCATGCCGAAAATTGTCTGCTCCGTTTCCAGAAGCGATTCTCCGTGTTGAAAATTGCTGGAGATTTGTTCGTACAACTCGGGACGATTAATTCGCAGCGCAAGGTGGCCGATATCGTGGATGAGCGCTGCAAGATATGCCTCTTCGGGAAAAGGATAGTCGGCAAACTCGGCAATTTTTTCTGCCAATATGGCGCAGGTGTGGCTGTGAGACCAAAAAGAGTTTGTCAAGCTGGAGGTGTCGGAGAAGAGCCGGTTGGACAGCGCTCTCTGCAGACAGGTGGAACGTAGAAGGTTGGTCAGTGTCTCTTTGCCCAGTTCCTCGAAAAGCTGGTGTTTTTTGGTAACTCGTTTTACCCGGCGAAGGGCGGGATCCTGCCCGCAATGCATCTTCAGAGCTTTAACCATGAGGACCGGATCGGATGAAAAGAGCGTCATCAGCGTCTCCCAGCTCATTTCCCCCCGGGCCAGCAGTTCCAGCGCCTTTGACAGGAGAGGAACGGGACTGGGAAGAGCTGCAACCTCGAAAATACCATCGATCTGTGAAAATGAGACGTCCCTTTTAGACCGGTATTCAACCCATTTTTTTGTCTCGGCTGTCTGGTCCAGGGTTGCAGCCGGCTTGACTGGCAGCGGTGCTGTGGACTGCGATGAGCTATCCTGAGCAGAATTCATCGGTCGTGAAGAGGCCGGGCGTTGTTCTTGTCCGCCAGACTGTTCCGACTCTTCAGATATCAAATGGGAAAAAGTGAAATAACGTTGCCAGAAGTCACTGAAATCCTCTTCCCTACGATCATTTTCTCCGCTTTTCAGCAGGTTTGATACCATCGCCCTGATACACTGGGCGGCAAGGGAATTGGGGTAAAGGAGCAGGGCCGGTTCCTGCTGCGCCACAGCGGCGTCGATATTTGGATCGTTGAGGATGATCCCGGCTGGAGCAATATCAATTCGCAGATGTCTGTTGACCACCTCTTTAAAGCGAAGATAGGTCTCCTTTGCCTGGGGAATACTGGAGGTTTTGTTGACCAGAATTTTGACTGTTCCCCTGTAATTATTAAGAGACATTACCTTCAGCAAGGCGTAGGAATCGGTCAGAGACGCGGCTTCGGAGGTGATAACCAGGATTGATTCAGTGCTGGCGAGGCAAAAGGCAATGACACCTCTGGAGATGCCTGAAGAGGTGTCGATTACGCAAAAGTCATAGCCCTGGAGCTGTGCGAAGTCATTGATAAGACCGGTAATCTGCTCCTGGTCCAGAGTGGCCATTTTTTCGATTCCCGAACTGCCGGGAATTACATCAATGCCAAATTTTGTCTTACAGACAACCTCTTTGAGCGACTTATTGCCGATAATACAGTCATCAAGAGTGTATTCCGGGTGGATACCGAGCAGGATATTGACATTGGCGAGTCCAAGGTCGGCATCGAAGAGACATGTTCGGTAATTCCGCTGGGCGAGTTCGATAGCGGTATTGGCGCTGATATTGCTCTTACCGACACCACCTTTGCCGCTGGTTATAACGATAGTCTGGGTCATGAATTTCTTTAAACAACCCTGCTAAGCGGAAAGCATCTCGGTGCCAATAATCAAAAGAGTACTCTTGCCGCGTATGCTGTTCATTGTCGTTCTCTACCTCTCAAAGCACTAACCCCCCCCCTGCTCAACAGGAGCAGACGCCTTATTTGAACGAGTTATTTTTCGCAAACAGACGAAGGATGCTCCTAGCCGAAGGCGAAAATGCAAAATAAGAGCCAAATGGCAAACTATTACATTTTTGTTTGTTATATATATATTATATTGATTGTGAAGCGGGGCAGTGAGAACATTGCCAGCTGCCGCCCAGGACGAATATTCCGACTATGTGGAATGTTCGAGGGCGATTGGTCCGGCAAAGCGGAAGTTTGCACAGTTCGAGGGAGGCGAGTCCAAAAAAGCGGAATATTTGTCACCTGGAGATTCGGCAAACGTGCATGGTTCAATTGTCAACGGCCAGGTCCTTTGTGATTGATAACCGCGTTGGTTTGTCTGGTAAGATTTGGAATATTAAAAATAAATTGTCGTTTCTGGCGGTCGTTACAAGCCGGGGGATAGCTAGTAGCCAAAGCCCGAAGGTGCCTTGCCTCGTATCTTAGCGATCCAGCTGTTAATCAGATAGGCGGCGCAACCACAGCCGTCATCGGGATTGACATAGATAGCATCAACCGGGCAGTTGGTGGCGCAGGCGCCGCATTCTATGCAACCGTTCCGGTCGGTAATCCGGGCTTTGCCCTCCACGATCTGGAAAATGCGGTGTGGACAGACGAGTTCACAACTGCCGCAGCCAATGCACTTTTCCGCCGATAAGCGTAAAATTGCCGTTTCATCGAGATATCTAAAATCTTTCATAAGCGATCTCCTTTTTAAATAAAAGGTCCGGCGATCCAGCATAACAGGGCGAGCATCATAGCACCGATCTGCCACGGCAGCCCCCGGCGCATCTCTTTTTCCACTCCGGACAGGGAGGTGAAGGGGGTAGAGCCGGTGAAATTCATGGCGAGAAAGGCGGAACAGCCGCAGATCCACAGGCTGAGTGCAACCTTTTCAATGCCGTTAAGCGCTGAGTTTCCAAATAAGAGGAAGATAAAAGTCGCAATGCTACCCATGGCTGTTCCTTTCAACCAGAATTGTCGAAACGGAATCCATGGCAGAACAAGAGGAGTGAGCACTGCCCCTGCCATGATTGCGGTGAGTGTCGCAAGCAGGAGGAGAGTGCCGCGGTAAAAGGCTGCACTCCATGAATAGAAAGCTGGAGATATCCCTGACAGGACATAGAAAACAGCCAGCGCCGCGAGCAGTTTTTTCCACAGCATGCAGATCTCAAGCGGAATGAGAACCACCCTGTCCTTTAGAGAAAAGGTGACGGAGCGCATCCCTTCATCCGCTTTCCCGGTTTTCAGGAAGGCGGGCAGCATCGATGCCCGAATTGGCCCGAACTCTCCGGTAAAACCGCAGAGTTTTTTCAGGTCGCGGGCGGCCACGCCGCTTGCGGCAAGTTGAGGTAAAATCAATATCCGATGGCTGACCAGCTGGTCAAGCTTGGCATCCTGCACCTGGAAGGCAATTTCCTCGGCAGTAAAGGTCTTTTTGCCTGCCGCGCACCAGACGTTGATGCCGCGGGTATCGACAACGAGAATCCAGACAGAGAGATTGGCAAGCTCTTTGCGTAAGGAGTCAAAGGTCAATTTATAGTTGGCGGTCACAAGTACCGGTGATTTTTTATCCGGAGCGCCGACGCAGTAAAGACCGGGAATGATGCTGTACTTGTTCCTGGCAAAACCGGTTCTGGCGCCGATAGTACCCAGCTTGTCTCGGGGGGAAAGAGTGGTGGCGACTCTGGGCACCGGACCAACCGGGGTTTCGACAAAGCCCTTTACAAAGGGAGAGATGCTGTACCCGGCGCGTGCATATCCACTGGACCGTGGAGGTGGTTTCGGGCCTCAGCAGGGGCCGTCCGGTACTTCCTTCGGCACCTGCTGAGCGGGTGTTGGGCAGCTGGTATTTTGGTCGGTATGCAGCAGAGGAAAAATCTGTCCTCCTGGCAAATCAGTCACAATTTATCTCCGGAATACGGTTCATCGAAAGAAAAATATATCACCAATATCTATGTAAGCATGGCGAATCCCTTTTCAAGGTCGCGGATCAGGTCGTCGCAGTCTTCAAGACCGATACTGAGGCGGACGATGGTTTTTTTCGCATACCTTGAAGGTGTCGCTCGTTTGACTTTTGCGGCGGTGAGCAGACTTTTATAGCCACCCCAGCTGTAGCCGAGAGCAAATAGTTGAAGCGAATCGACGAAAGAGGCCAGCTGCTTATCAGTATAGTCTTTTTTGAAGGTGAAGGAGAAAAGGCCCGAGGAGCCGGTGAAATCCCGCCGCCATAGATGGTGTTCCGGATGGCATGGCAGGGCCGGGTGAAGCACCTCGTCGATGAGGGGGACGGTTTGCAGCCATCTGGCTACGGTGAGTGCCGATTGTTCGTGCTGTCGCAAACGGGTGGCCAGGGAGTGCAGACCCCGCAGGGCGAGGTAACATTCCTCCGCTGGGGTATAGATCTCCATCAGCTTGTAAAAGCGCTCAAAGCTTTGACCGTACCTTTCGTTGACCGTCACTGTTCCGGCCAGTACATCGGAATAGCCGGAAATATATTTGGTAACGGAGTGGATGGTGACATCGACCCCCAGATCAAAAGGCTTCAGGTAGAGCGGGGTGGCCCAGGTGGCGTCGAGTACTGTGACGATATTCTTCTGCCGGGCAATGGCAGTGATTGCCGGGATGTCCTGGATCTCAAAGGTGATTGATCCGGGTGATTCGAGAAGGATCAGGACGGTATTGGGCTTCAGATACTGCTCGATATCTGCACCGACGCCGGCGGGAATTGGGGTGAAATCGATGTTGAATTTTTTCAGAACCTTCCGGCAGAACCGCTGGCCCGGGCCATAGGCGTTATCACAGACCAGGATATGATCGCCGCTTTTGGTAAAGGCCATCAGCGCAGTCTGGATGGCCGCTATGCCCGATTGCAAGACCCTGGTCACTGCTCCGCCTTCCAGCTGCCGCATCGCCTCCTCAAACTGGCGTTGGGTGGGCAGTCTGTCCGTGCCGTAGGTGATGCCTTCGTATTCATGGCAGCCAACCTTCAGCATCTCGCTATAGTCAGCAAAGAGGACAGTCGAGCCTCGATACGTTGGCGGATTGATGGTGGTGGCCGGAGTAGTGTCCCTTAGGGGCCAGGTCTTGGCAAGGATGCCGGTTTCTCGTTTCATTGTCTGCTGTCCTCAGGGCTTTTTGTCACCGTCAAGTCAGTGGCTGTCGTCGTGGATATTTATTAATAATTATACTATGATAATGAGGTAAGGTATACTATGCTTAAGTGGGAAAGTAAGGCGATACTTCTCTGTTGTGTATACCATCAGGTGAGATGGTAACACAGGATGTACCGGCTGTCAGCCGCACACCTGTTTTTGCGGGATTATTGGCGCTATTTTTCCTGCAGCAAGACTGCATGCCTCTCCTGGACGATGTGGAGCTCATTACCAATGAAGAAAGAACAACCCCCGCCGATATTTTTCGATAAAAACGATTACCAGCTTCTCAAAGTTGTAAACGAAGTGCTGGATAGCGGCAGGCAGACCAAAGATCTGCGTTCCCTGCTCGTGGAACATATGCATCCGCATGGGATTAAGGAAATGGCTGCTCCCCGGGGATTACGCATTGCCTACGCTATCGCCGCTCTCCTCGGTTCTTTCGAAAAAGGCAAAGCCGCCGACCGGATCAAGGCTCTTCGCTCTCTCCGGGATGAGGTCTTTCTCTATTCCCCCGCCTACTATCAAAAAAACACCGCCAGAGTGCAACTGCAGATCATGAAGGAATTGCTGCGGGCCCGGGATAACAAGGTGCGCCAGTTGAAGCTGGCTCATGATTTTCGAATGGTTTCCACCGGTAAACCCCGTCTGGTACGCTCGGAACTGGCCAGATACCATCTGCTGGAAATGCCGGAGGAGTGGAATCAATATGCCTTCGATGATCATGTTCACGATGCCAACACCAAAGGTCGAAAGTCCCCGACCCACCTGGTGATGGACGCCTGGATCAAAGGCATCCGCTATCTTACGGTGGTATATTATAATTATGTCAGTCCGAAAGTGATCGAGGAACTGATAGAAGCCAGCGCTATTCTTGATGTCCGGGTGCAGGTCGGTATTGAGATGACCTCGCGATTTCGTGATAAATATGTTCGTTTTACCTGGGAACCCCACGGTTTTGGTGACAATCGTACCTTCCTCAAGTTCCTGAGAGAAGAGGCGATGATACGGTTGATGGACGAGGGGCGCCGGGTTTCCAACTATCAGCAGAAATATGTTTTCGACATTTTCGAAGTCTTTAATAATCGCCACCGTCAGAGTCTGAGTCTAGAGCTGGGTTTGCCTCTTGCACCACTGTCGATGGATGATTTCCTCTATTTTGTCGGGGTGGGACAACCGTCGGTTCTCCATCTGGCAAGGTTTATTCATAACGCCATCATCACCCATGTCCAACAGGAGGTGCAAACTTCCAGGCGGCGGCAGGAAGAAACCGGGAGGGAGCAGGGCGAACTGTTGCTTCGTCGTCTTGATCAGTTACAGGCTCTGGATGTCGAGTCCATCATCGAACGGTTCCTGCTGCCATCCCGTAACCCGGAGGTCCACGATCCGAGCCGTCCACAGGACCATCCCGGGCTTCCGAAATTGCTCAGGCAGAGTACCAAAACCCAACTGAGCAGCTTGCTGTCTTTACATTCCAGTTCGAAGTTTACCCTTAATCTCAGTAACCTGTCGGTGCAGGATACATTGGAATTGCTCTATTCCTGTGAGGGAATGATCAGTCATATCGAAGCATATAATTTGAAAAATGCCGCCCATGGTATGAGTTCCGGCATGGGCACCGGATATGGACAGTACGACGGCGAGGCCGTTGATCTGTTAAGTCCGGAGCAGCACTACAGTCTGATCGGCGATTTGCAAAAAGCCCTGAACGAGGACAATGTCATTGGTCTGAAAAGGGTAATTCGCGCCATTATCTGGGATTTCGAGGAACAGCGTCTGCGTCTGAAAAATCATCTTGACCTCCTGCCGGCTGATAAACCGGCAAAGGATAAACTGCAAATCGAATTCCGCCAGATGGGGGAACGGAAACTGCAGTTGATGGATATTTTATATCACCTGGAGCGATTCCATAACTATTACAAAAAACGGACCCTGGGCTCCCGAATCGGTTCGGGGTCGACCGGTCAGGCGGAACATCAGCACGGCATGGGGCTGGTGGTTATAGATACCCTGCCTGCAAGGGCGAGAAAAGCGGTCTTTGACGGGATCGCCAGAAAAAAACGGTCGCTCATTCCGGTGAGTGGTCTGCTGACCCGCAATACCCATAACCGGAGCTACTACAACTCAGGAGTGTTCCGGCAAAAAGGTCTGTTGGGAAAATTGTGGTTTCTGAAAAACTCAGGCACTATTCGTTGGGATGACTGGAGCCTGGACGGCTTTCTGGTCCATAGAAAAAAAGCCGGCAATATTGCGACGCTGGGCGGTCTCGGCCGGGCCGGCGATAATGGCAGGGTCTGTATCGAGAGAAGGGTCAGGGAGAGACTGGAACATCCATGGAAGTATTTGAATACCAATGTAAAAAACAGTCTCAAAGTCCTGCTGGGGTTTGTTCCGGCATTTTTGACCTTTTTTTTGACCAAAGACTGGTGGTTGCTTGCTTATCTTGGGGCCTTTATCTGGTTTGGCATTACCGGTTCGCGCAATATTATCCAGTCGGTTCTCGGTGGAGGCGGTCTGCGGCGTTCGCCGCTCCTGCCATGGAACTCGCTGGTCAGCTGGAGCCGGATTGCCGACTCGTTGCTGTACACAGGTTTTTCGGTACCGCTGCTTGATTATCTGGTGAAAACATTGCTGCTTGACAAGGCATTTGGCATAACGACGGCAACAAATCCGGTACTGCTCTATTCGGTTATGGGCCTGGCCAATGGGATCTATATTTCCACCCATAATACTTTTCGCGGCTTGCCAAGAACTGCTGCGGTCGGCAATTTTTTTCGTTCGATTCTGGCCATCCCTTTAGCTATCGCCTTGAATGCCACAATCGGGCTGGTCCTTCAGCTGACAGGAATTCCCGATTTTTCCGGGATCCTCCAGAAATGGGCGGCAATCATCTCCAAATTTGCCTCGGATTGTGTCGCTGCAGTCATTGAGGGAGTGGCCGATAGGCAGACCAATATCCGGGCGAGACTTGGTGCCTACCAGACCAAAATTTCCCAGCTCTTTACCGTCTTTTCCCGACTGGATCTGCAATTTCCCGAGGAAGATGTTCTGGAGATGCTGCAGTCGCCGAAAATGATCATGCAGACTCTCAACTACGAGGCCAGGGAACAGGAAAGGCTGATCATCGTCAACGCCCTGGACCTCATGTATTTCTGGATGTATCAGCCGCGAGCCAGAAAGGCGTTGACAATCATCCTGCAGAAGATGACGCGGGAAGAGTGGCTGATCTACTATCGATCACAACTGGTCCTCAATCGTCACCGGGAGATTAGCCAGGTTTTTGTCGACGGGCTGGTCGGTAAAAATTTTTCCAAGGCGCTCTCTTTCTATCTCGATCGTTTCGACCAGTATCTCTTTGAGATGGAAAAATTGGGTGCCAAGAGAAAATGGTAGCAACCGGTATCGGCACATGGTGCCGGATGAATCTTGCGGATTGCTTTTTTCAGGGCTTGCCAGGTTGCCCGGTCTCGCTTTATGCTTACCATTTCAGCCAGTCGGTTATTTCCCATTCACTTAAGCAAGGAGATGTGCATGTTAGATCAAAAAATGGCTCAGGCCCTCAATGAACAGATAAATAAAGAGATGTATTCCGCTTACCTGTACATGTCGATGTCGGCATATTCCAATAATATGGGGTTGAAAGGTTTTGCCAACTGGTTCATGGTGCAATATCACGAGGAGATGTTCCATGCCATGAAACTCTATGAATATGTGCAGCGTCAGGGGGCGGAAGTGAAACTCGAGGCCATCAAGGCACCTCCCGCCGAGTTTTCCTCCCAGCTGGATATGTTCACCCAGACGCTGGCCCATGAACAGTACATTACCGGTTCGATCAATGAATTGATGGAACTGGCCATCAGCAAAAAGGACCATGCGACCCAGATATTCCTTGAGTGGTATGTAACCGAGCAGGTGGAGGAGGAAGAGAACGACAATGACATTATTGCTCAGCTGAAATTGATCGGCGATAATACCCATGCTTTACTGATGCTTGATCGGGAACTCGCCGCCCGGGCAACTACCATTCCGACCGATTTCAGCAAAGGCGTTGAAGCTGCAGCGAAGGCTGCTGCGTAGAAACGTATACCGGCACGGTTTCGTTCTGGAAGTACACCGGGAGGATTCTGCTGTAGTGCCGGAGAGACACGCTTATGAGCAATACCACGTATATTCTGGCCGGTTGGCTGATAGATGGTAGCGGCGGGCCGATTCAGGAGAAAGTACTGCTGAAAATCGTTGACGACCGCTTTGCGGCAATCGAACAGTATCGGCCGGATAATGTACCGCAAACCAGTCAACTCACCGATTTGTCCCATTGTACCATTCTGCCGCCCCTGGTAGACAGCCATATCCATCTGTTTATGTCAGGGACCATCGACCACCGGATTCGGGAGTGGCAACTGACCGCGAATTACGAGGCGCTTCGACCGGTCATCGGTCAGCATCTCCATTTCCTCTTTTCTCATGGTGTACTTGCTGCCCGGGACGGGGGGGATCGTGGTGGCTTTGCCCTTCGCTATCGGGCAGAACGGGAAATGCACAAGGCAATGGTGCTGAAGGTCGCAGGCCGGGCCTGGCATAAAAAGGGACGTTACGGCGGTCTGATCGGCAGAGCACCCGGGGTTGGAGACAATCTCACCGAGTTACTGGCTGGTGAAACCGATGCTGTCGATCTGGTCAAGCTGGTCAATTCCGGCTTAAACAGCCTGAAGAGTTTCGGTAAAGAGACATCCCCCCAGTTTACCCGTGAAGAGATAGCCGCAGTGGTAAAGGAGGCGGATCGGCAGGGCAGAAAGGTGATGGTCCATGCCAACGGCAGGTTGCCGGTCCGACTGGCAGTGGAGGGTGGCTGCCAATCCATCGAACATGGCTTTTTCATGGGCAGAGAAAATCTTCAGCTGATGGCTGATCATGAGACCTTTTGGGTGCCGACTCTTTTTACCATGAAAGCCTATGGTACACATCTCAGCTCCGTCCAGGCGGCTGCCGATCGCCAGGTGATCGATAAAAATCTTACTCAGCAGCTTGAGCAGCTGGCGATGGCGAGAGATCTGGGGGTACCGGTTGCTCTCGGGACAGATGCCGGAAGCCTTGGCGTCCTGCATGGGGAATCGATGGTTGAGGAGATGAAGCTCTTTAAAAAGGCCGGGTACAGTCTTGCGGAAACGATCCGGTGTGCGACCGATAACGGCGCAAAATTACTTGGAATCGATGATTTCGGCCTGCTTACGGTCGGCAGAACGGCAACCTTTCTGGTAGCCCGGGGAGCCCCGGCCCAGCTGCCGAGGAAGTTAGCCTATCTTGAGGCGATTTACCGGAACGGTGCTCCGAGCACATTGTATCGGAAAAATCCGGTGAAGCATGTCGCTGGCAACGGGGGGGCTTGAAAGATGGGTAATAATAGATAAACAGTGGGCTTTCCCGGTCCATCTGGTATCAGGAGACCGGGAAGTTTGGCCGGATGACAGTTTTTTGTTCTCAACCCACTCGTTCGGCAATCATGGCCATGCCCATCCCGCCGCCGATACACATGCTGAAAAGACCTCGCTCTGCTCCCTGCCGTTGCATCAGATGTAGCCCGGAAACCACCTGGCGGGCACCGGTGCAGCCGATGGGGTGGCCGATTGAGATGCCGCTGCCGACCTGGTTCGGCAAATCGGTCGGGATCTGCAGCTCCCTCATGCAGCTGATGGCCTGGGCAGCAAAGGCCTCATTTAATTCTATGGTATCGATATCCTTTATGGTCATTTTAGCCCGGTGCAGGGCTGTACGGATGGCGGGTACCGGTCCGAGGCCCATATAGGCCGGATCAAGGCCACCGGAGGCAAAACCTTTGATTTCGAGGATCGGCTTAAGCCCTAGTTCCTCAGCCTTGGAAGCGGCCATCACCAGCACCGCTGCAGCCGCGTCATTGATCCCTGAGGCGTTTCCGGCTGTTACCGAGCCATTTTTCAGAAACACCGGTTGCAACCTGGCCATTTTTTCCAGGTTGGTCTCCATTGGCCGTTCGTCCGTATCGAAAACGATCTCGCCCTTGCGGGTTTTTATGACGACCGGGATGATTTCCTCCCTGAAATGGCCCTCGGTAATGGCCTTTCGCGCCCTTGAATGGCTCAGAACGCTGAGCTCATCCTGCTCCTGGCGGCTGATACCATATTTTGCGACGATATTCTCAGCGGTAACGCCCATGTGGTAGCCGTAAAATATTTCATAGAGCCCGTCGAAGACCATAAGGTCGACAAGCTCGCCCTTGCCGGTTACCTCCATTCTGTGTCCCCATCTGGCCTTCGGCAGGGCCAGGGGAACCATTGACATATTTTCCATGCCCCCGGCGATGACCGCTTCGGCCTGTCCGGCCATGATCGAGGTTGCGGCGAGTGTTATCGCTTTCAGACCGGAACCGCATACCTTGTTGATGGTAAAGGCCGGGGTCTCCTTGGGGATACCCGCCTTCACCATTGCCTGACGGGCGGGATTCTGGCCCTGACCCGCCTGGAGCACATTGCCCATTATGACTTCATCGATCGTCAGCGGAATTGCTCCCGGGTCCCATTGTTCTGCTTCTTCCTCGAGTGGAATGGTCCCCTGGTTCCGTAGCTGGTCAGCCTTTCCGGTCTCCATCATTGTCGACAGTTCGGGGCGGATATTTTTTCTTTTCAGTACCTCTCTGATCACGGTGGCACCGAGATCAATGGCTGGAACATCCTTCAGCGCTCCACCGAAATTACCAACGGGGGTGCGAACTCCACTGACTATGACGACTCGTTCCATGGCTCTCTCCTGAGTAGCTTGACAGTTAACGTAAAGTGGCGGTTTCGGCCTCATCATACCCGATGATGCCGGTGCGGGAAAGCAGATTTACATTGATCCTCTCGGATCGTCCGGCATATCGGTCCAATAAAAAACCAGATATCTACCGATGAATTTGTGCCAAGTCTTTTGAATTCTGATGCAATTCGCAATATTTCCTTCAGAAATCTGCCTTGCAGGTATATAGTTTTAGGATACGATGTCATTATATACTGGGAATTATTCTCTGCGATGCACTAACTTGCATACAATTCATCATTCTAACACCTACAGTGGGGAACTATGTTTTGTCCCTCCCTTATGGGGGATAAGTGCCTTGGCGGTGGGTCCAACATTCTGATTTAAATATTATCGCATGATTTCCTGTTTTTATTGTAGGTTCTTAAGAGTAAGGCACTAAATGAAATCGGACACGAATAATCTCAAATATCTCGTTGAAAATCTCGGCCTTGCTGCCATGGCTTTTACTGCCGATTCTGTTGTGACCGCCTGCAATGATGCCTCAGAAAAACTCCTGGGCCAGCCGCTAGGAACCCTGGTCGGCCGCCGACTGGCGGAGCTTGATCTGCAACTGGTCGATATCGACGGTTTACCTGAGAAAATTGCCGGCTTTCCGGGAAACAAACTGCCATCGCAGCCGGCAGGGACCGCCGAGTTTGACTTCGGGCTCCGCTTGCCGTCTGTTGATCAGACGGAGTGGTTACGGGCGACCTTACAGCCAGATATAACCGATGCCGGCGAACTCACCTCCTTACTCCTCACCCTCACTGTCATAACCGATCTCATCGGCGATAAAAATACCCAGAGTCAGATCTTTCTCGCCAAAAGAGAATGGGAAACCACAGTCGATGCCCTGGAGGATATTGTCACCATTCAGGACAGGGAAATGCGAATAGTGCGAGCCAATCGATCGGCCCATGAGCTGTTTGGATATTCGCTCGGCGACCTGAAAAAAAAGAAATGTTACGAGGTCTTTCACAAACGGGAGACGCCGTGCCTTTTGTGTCCGGTCGACCGGACAAGGAAGGATCAATGTTCCCATACCGGCACCATTTATAACAGTGTTTTGGACAAAACCTTCAGTATCTCATCTTTTCCCATCTTTGACCGGCAGGGAAAAATGCATCAGCTGGTCCATGTGGCGCGGGACGTCACCAGTTATCTGCGCAGTGAGTTGGAAAAAAACCGGTTGATGGCGGCCATCGAACAGGTTTCGGAATCGGTGGTTATCTCATCCAGCCAAGGGGAGATCCAATACGTCAACCCGACTTTTGAAACATCCACCGGATATCCACGGGATGAGGCGATTGGTAAAAATCTGAATATCTTAAAAAGTGGAGTACATGACGATCAGTTTTATGAGTCAATGTGGCAGACCTTGACCAACAAGCAGGTATGGCGGGGCCGACTGACCAATCGACGGAAAAACGGCACCCTGTTTCGAGAGGATGCAACTATTTCTCCGGTATTGGACAATTCCGGAGAAATAATCAACTTTGTGGCACTCAAGCGGGATGTTACCCGGGATGAACTCCTCGAACAGCAGCTTCATCAAGGCATGAAGATGGAGGCTCTTGGCACACTCGCCGGAGGAATTGCCCACGATTTCAACAATATACTCGCATCGATGATCGGTTATTGCGAAATCGCCCAGAGCCGTATGTCGTCAAATCATCCGGCAAGAAAAGATCTGGAGCAGGTGATAGCCAGTGGTGATAGGGCGGTTGATCTGGTCAAACAGATTCTGACCTTCAGTCGACAGGAGAGCTATGGTCAGTTCCGGCTGTTTAAGATTCAATATATTATCAAAGAGGTAATCAAGCTGCTCCGACCGTCCCTGCCCGCAACCATTGAACTGCAGCATGAGATAGACACTTCCTGTCCGTCTGTTCTCGCTGACCCGGTGCAGATATATCAGGTATTGATGAACCTCTGTACCAACGCCAGGCAGGCTATTGGTGATGAGCATGGTCGCATTACCATTAAACTCTCTGAAATGAAAACAGTCGGGGACCTCACCGGCTGGGGAGTATCGAAGCCGGGTTCGGGGGTGCTTCTTGACCTTGAGGTGAGTGACACCGGATGCGGTATCGAAGAAGATAAGCTGGAAAAGATCTTTGATCCGTTTTTCTCAACCAAGAAAAAGCAGCAAGGCACCGGGCTTGGATTAGCAGTGGTCCATGGGATCATAAAAAAGCATAAGGGTGAAATTCATGTCACCAGTAAAGTCGGCGTAGGGACGACCGTTCATGTCTATCTGGCGGCCGATGGCGGCGAGGTGGACAAGCAGAAGGACAAAGAACCGGAAGTCACGGGCGGCAATGAAAGGATTATGGTGGTAGATGACGAGGAGCCTCTTGCCCAGTTGCTGCAGGTATTTCTTCGAAAGAGAGGGTATCAGGTAACCATGTTTCACGACAGTATCGCCGCAGTCAAGCAGATTCGTCAGGATCCAAACTGTTGTGATTTGCTGCTTACCGATATGTTGATGCCAGAGATGACCGGCGCCGAACTGGCTCGAGAGTTTCTTGCGCTTCGTTCGGATATCCCGATTATAATGCTCACAGGTCATAGCGAAAACTTTGATGTCCAACGGGCGAAACAGTTGGGGATTAAAGAGCTGTTGCAAAAACCGGTCAAAAAGGAACAGCTTTATAAGGTGATTCGAAAGGTGCTGAACGATGGCGAGAATTCTGATCATAGACGATGATTCTGTATTGGCGGAGATGCTGGTTGAACAGATGGAAGCCGGAAAACACCAGGCTAAATCAGCCTACACCCTGGCTGACGGGCTGACGCTGTTACAGCAGGAGACGTTTGATGTCGTTTTGCTCGATGTGCAGCTGCCTGACGGTAATGGGCTGGAGTATATTCCGACCATTACTGCCTCGGCCTCCCGGCCGGAAGTCATAATAATTACCGGTCAGGGGGATGCCGATGGTGCAGAAAAGGCAGTTGTCAGCGGGGCCTGGAGCTATATAGAAAAACCCTATGTTATCAGGGAACTTTCTCTGCAGTTGACCAGGGTCCTGCAGTACAGGAGGGAAAAACGAAAGGTTACTACCATTCCCGTAGCCTTGAGGCGGGATACCATAATAGGCAACAGCCCGGCACTCAGGAAATGTCTTGATCAGGTGGCCCGGGCAGCCTCCTCGGATGTCAGTGTTCTGGTAACTGGTGCCACCGGCACGGGCAAGGAACTTTTTGCCCGGGCCATTCATGACAACAGTGGCCGGGCCGATAAAAACTTTGTCGTTGTCGATTGCGCTTCCCTTCCCGAGACCCTTATAGAGAGCACTCTGTTTGGTCATGTCAGGGGGGCATTCACCAATGCCGACTCTTCCCAGGACGGTCTCGTCAAACATGCCCATGGCGGCACCCTCTTTCTTGATGAGGTGGGGGAGTTGCCGCTCAAGATCCAGAAAACCTTTCTCCGGCTGCTGCAGGAACACGAGTATCGACCGGTAGGAGCCACAAAACAGATTTACAGTGATTTTCGGGTGGTCGCTGCGACCAATAGGGATTTAAAAAAATGTGTGGACCAGGGCAGTTTCAGAAATGATCTGCTTTTCAGACTGCAGGCCTTTACCATTGAACTGCCGGAACTGAGAGACCGGCCGGAGGATATTCGTGAGCTGGTGCTGCATTTTATCTCAAAACTTTGTCTGCGCTATGGGATGGAGATAAAAGGTGTTGCCGCCGATTTTACCGAGGCGCTTTTGGCCTACGACTGGCCGGGCAATGTTCGGGAATTGTACCAGACAATGGAACAGGTATTCACCAATCCGTTGTTGGGGCCGACCTGCTTTGCCATTCATCTCCCTGAAATTTTCAGGGTGCAGCAGGCCCGGGCGGGAGTGAAAACCAGGGGGGTTCCGCCAAAAAGAGGATCTGCTAAGGTTTTGCCGGCCTGGTCGGTATATAAGAAGAAATGCGAACTCGACTATCTGCATGAACTCAAGCTCGCGGCCGGAGGCAACGTGACTGAGGCTGCCAGGTTATCCGGAATCTCCAGGACCCGTTTGTATCAGCTGTTTGAAAAATACCGGTTGTCTTTCTCCTGACGGTAATACCGTCCCCGTCCATATTCCTCTGTCAATAAAATTTGAAGTGTTCACTTTACTTGACAGTCCTCTGGAATGGTCTTTCTCGTTTTTCATGACGTTCTTGTCTTAAGAATCTGAAATCAACCAATATTTTCGTGCCGGTTAGAGATTCTTTTCGGCTGGCACGGTTGCTGCTTATCTAACCAAAGATTGTTGTGACGTCTGAAAATGTTAACACTCACGTTTTGTCAGGATTCCACAGGAATATGAGAACTTTTTTCTATTATATAAATAAATCGGACTGTGCCACTGACTGCCGGTGGCAAAACTGTCCGCAACGGTATCTGGCCAGTTTGCGAAAAATCGACGGGATGCAGGATATCTGCCCCCTCTTTGGTGAATTCACCTACAATTCACGGCCATTGGAGAGCACCCCGAGAAATGGCGATATCGTTATTCTGTATGCTGAAAACCTCCAGGTACTCGATACGATTATTGCCGCAAAGGATGGTTTCGACGGCTTGAAAAAAATACTTGTCATGGCCGATGCCACGGGTGTCGACGGAGATAAATATCACAGACTCGCACCTCGGTATATCACCCAGGCCGCAAGGAATATAGATGAGTTGGAATCCGTGCTCCGGAAGATGAAGGGACACAGCAACTAATAGAAGAGGAAGAGTGTGGCGATGGTACAGGAACAGTTGTTTGCTTCTTTTTTACTTGATAGGACAGAAGGCCTGGAGATAGCGCTCAGAGCCGAAAGTGTTACCGAGGCGACGCCGATCACCGGCACGATCCAACGGCTTCCGGCCAGTCTGGATTTTGTCGAGGGGATTATGCAGCTGCGCGAGGAAACCATACCGATCATCAATCTGAAAAAAAGGCTCGGTCTGGACAGTCAGGCGTATGACGAGGGGGCCATGGTGGCGGTGGTCAACCTCTTTCATCGTCGATATGGACTGCTGTTTGACGATATCAAGGAGGTGTTCGCCGCAGGCACGGCCGATGTCCGGAAGGTGGATGCGGCCCTGCAGAGTGAAGATAAGATCATATCTGCGCTGATTAACATGAAAAAAGGGAGACGAGCGGTAGAACTTCTCGACCTGAATAGCCTTTTTAGGGAAAACACCCTGGAGCTGGAGAAAATCGGTGAGACTCTGCAGGGGACTGCCGATCATGCAAAGGAAACTAAATACTTACGTTATGTTGTTTTTAAATTTTCCGGGCAGGCGTTTGGCGTACCAGTAGAATGTATCCAGGAAATCACCTTCTTTGATGCAGTGAAGCAAATGTACCGGGAGGGCATTAAAGAGGAGAATCCCTCTTTTAGCTGTTCTCTCGAAGATATTTTCAAACATGGAGATATCGACGGCACCTTGTCTCTTAGGGGACGGACGATACCGGTGTTGTGTGCCGGACGGCTTCTGCGTGGTGCCGGGATGGAACAGGCCGAGGAACTGGGGGAAAATACCCGGATCCTGGTCCTGGCCAAAGACGGATGCTCAGTGGGGATAGTGGTCGAGGAAGTGACAACGATCGAGGCGATCCCGGAGGATGAAATTCTGCCAATGGGACCATGCCAGAACCAGGTAGTCTCGGGGATCTATCAGAAAACGGCGGGGCAGAATATCATGTTGCTGAGCATTGAGAAACTGGTGTGTGACCGAATGGACGAACTCAAGGCAATGAACCGATTGGCCGGCGAGACGACACAGGTCGACACAACCGCTAGCCTCTCGGCGGCCGGCACGCATCATATTCTTACCGAAAACTGTTATCTGGTATTCAGTGTTGGTCAAAATATGGCGGTACAGCTGAAGGATGTGCAGGAAATTATAGAGAAAGAGAGTGTGATGGGGATTCCGGGCGGCAGTGGTTTCAGCTGCGGCGTTATTAATCTGCGCGGGCTGGTGGTCCCGGTTGTCAAGTTGAGAGAGTTTTTTGGCTATCGGCAAGGCACGACGATGCCGGGTGAACACAAACTTATCATCTGCAGAACAGATTCGCGGACCGTGGCACTTGAGGTCGACAATATTGTCACGATCTATAAACAGGAACAGTATCAGAGCACGTCCTCACTGAAGCCGGAGCTGGCCCAAAAAAAGGATACCCTTGACCGGCTGATAATCTACGATGGAGGGATCGGACAAAAAGAGCATGTGCTGGTTATCAACATCCATACCCTCATTCGCAACCATCTGGATATGGTTGCGGTGTGAGGAGGATAAAAAATCTATATAGGTAATACCGTTGGTTAAAATATTCTTAACAGAGGTGGAAGATGGAAGATAGAGGAAAATCAATATTTGGTGAGCAGGAAGGATCATGTCTCAGTTTACTGATGGAACCCAGTTATATTGTAGATGAAAAGAAGGTTATCACCTGGGCTAATAAATCCTTCTTCAGTAGATTTAACCTCGCCGAGGCTAAGGTCCTCAATAAAATGACCTGTGAGGAGGCCTGCCCATCCCAGCTTTGCGGTACGAAGGATTGTCCGGTTGAAAAGTCCCGCAGAATCAACAAGCCGGTAACGGCCGAGGTGATCCACCAGAATGGCAAAAAAGGGCTGAGCTTTTTTACCAGCAAGGCGGTGCCGATGAATGGCAGCGGCAGCACCTTCGTCAAACTTGATGATATCAGTGAGCTGAAACAGACCCAGGCCCGGCTGCGGCAATTGTCCACCGATCTCGATGTCATTCCCACCCCCATCATGGAGATCGATACCAAGTTTACCATCACCTTCATGAATCCATCCGGGGCTGCTGTAGTCGGCCTGTCTGTCGAGGAGGTCATCGGCAGAAAATGCTATGACCTCTTCAAAACGCCTCACTGCAAAACAGAAAAATGTGCCTGTGCTCGGGCCATGAAGACCGATTCCGTGGTCAGCGAGCAGACCATTGCCAGGCCTCAGGATGGAGTCATTATCCCCATCAAGTACACCGGGGCGCCGGTCAAGGATGCCAAGGGCAATATTAAAGGGGCTTTGGAATATGTGCTTGATATGACTGAGGAGAACAGGCAAAAGCAGGCGGCCGACGAAAAGATCGAAAACCTCAATACCATACCGACCCCGATCGTTTCGATGGACACCGATTTCACTGTGACCTTCATCAATCCGGCCGGCGCGGCAGTTGTCGGTTCCACCCCGGAGCAGGTGATCGGCAAGAAATGCTATGATCTGTTTAAAACCCCGCATTGCAAGACTGACAAATGTGCCTGTGGCCGGGCGATGAAAACTGATTCCGTGGTCACCGAGACGACCATTGCCCGTCCGGCGGAAGGGGTTATCATCCCGATCAAATATACCGGGGCGCCGATCAAGGATGCCAAGGGCAA
>Ga0055480_10000018_pt1 | contig 48565 bp, 38 predicted proteins | sample Muzzi_PWB_D2_FD_57935 | JGI IMG/M metagenome (GOLD analysis project Ga0055480, IMG submission 57935) | Wetland microbial communities from San Francisco Bay, California, USA, that impact long-term carbon sequestration - Muzzi_PWB_D2 | ecosystem: Environmental > Aquatic > Marine > Wetlands ... | reverse complement strand
CACCTACTGATTTTGCTATTTTTGCCAAATCAATAGAGCCTTTTTCATTAATATCCTCAGTAAGACTTGGGCGGTAATCTCCAAGAGGGTCGTTTGATAATCCTGCGAGATGTATAATAGCCTCAAATCCTTCAATATCCTCCTTCACAACATCCCGGACATCCTTTCTAATAACGTTTATATCAGGAATTACACCGGAAAATGTGCACTTCTCATACAAATCACTATCTAAGCCTGAAACATCATGCCCGCTCTTAATCAACATTGGAACCAGAACAGTGCCGATATAACCTTGAGAACCTGTTACCAATACTTTCATTTCCTACCTCCACATTTTCCAAGGTGCTTCCCCGGAATCCCAATATTGTTCTAACTTATATTTCTCTCGAATAGTATCCATACACTGCCAGAAAGAAGTATGCCTATAGGCCATCAACTCGCCATCTTTTGCGAGATTCTCCAAAGGTTCCTTTTCAAATTGAGTTAAATCTCCGTCGATATAATCAAACACTCCAGGTTCGAACACAAAATATGCACCGTTAACCCACCCTTCACCGGTTTGTGGCTTCTCAGAAAACTCTTTTACCCTGTCACCATCAAACTCCAAATGACCATATCGCGCAGAAGGGCGCACAGTAGTCAGGGTTGCGAGTTTACCGTGGGACTTGTGGAAGGCTAAAAGTTCGTGCAAGTTTATATCTGCAACACCATCACCCCATGTCAACATACACGTTTCATCTCCCAAATGGGGCGCAAGTCGCTTTATTCGTCCACCTGTCTGAGATTTTGCACCGGTTTCGATCAATTCGACGGTCCAATCCAAACTGTCATCTTTATGATATCTCTTAACCACACCCGATTTCATGTCTACCTTCAAATTCCCCTGAAGCAAACTGTACTCCATGAAATATTTTTTTATCATTTCACCCTTATATCCTAAAGCTATAACAAAATCCTTATAGCCGTAATGTGAATAAATTTTCATGATGTGCCATAAAATAGGCTTGCCTCCGATTTCCACGAGAGGCTTTGGCCTAATCTCTGTCTCTTCCGCGAGCCTTGTTCCAAACCCACCTGCGAGAATACCCACTTTCATAAAAACCTCCTTCTTAGATTGAGAAATTTAAATACCTTATTTGAAGCGCATCTTATAAGAGAACAGAATGAATGTTATGCAAGCTTGATGGCATCGTTAAAACTACCCAAAAGGCATAGAAATATACACCCTCTTCGTTGCCACAAATGGATACTTCCACTTTACATATCAAAGTTTTATCAGCCAGAGCCAGTTATTGCAAAACCAGTTATTATAATCACATTACATACCAGCAGTTAAACTGCGTTATAGAGAGCTACCGCATGTCTTACAAAACAAGGAATACCTTTGTATGATTCTTCAAGATCCTGGATCTTATATCCAAAGCCATAGAGATATTCTTGAATTTCCTTTTGCTTATTCTCTAGTTTATTAAGATCTCTATCATCTATTTCATATATTATGGTTGGATGAAATTCTCCTAAAGTTCTTTTCATACCTTGTAAAACATCAATCTCAGCACCCTCAACATCTATTTTTACTATATCAGGGGGATCAATTTTTTTATTCTCAATTAAATTATCAATAGTATCAATGTCGATTGTAACAGTATCGACCGCATTATGCGGCATACCGACTGAAGATAATGTGTGCCCACCAGGATGTTCCGTTAGATGCAACTCACCTTTGCCTACAAACTTTGATATAGCCTTTCCTATTACTGTTATATTGGAAAATTTATTCAGATTTATATTTTTTATAATTGTGTTTACGTTCTCTTCTACAGGCTCAAACGCATATACATGCCCACTTTTTTCAACTATCTTCGAGGCAATTACCGTAAAAAAACCGATGTTTGCACCAACGTCATATAGTACATCTCCGCACTTAACAAAATCTTTGAATGCTATCTGAACTGGGAGTTCATTAGCACCCAAGGCGTAATCCGGACTTGCATTGCCGACATTAAATCTCAAACCGGAACCAATGCCATCAATGATGGTAACATCCCGGTTCTTCAGGCTTGCATAGGCTATTTTATATAACCTGCTGCTGGTATACTTAAGAAATAATTTGGTTAAATTAAATGGTAAAATTCGTAACAAACTATTGGCAACCTTATTCATCGAAAATTCCATAGAGTCTCTCAATTATTTCAAATGACGGTCAATTTTGCTGGCTTTGACCTGAACCGTCTAAAGATATTTTTGATAATAATTTTCTTAAGAGAGGTCAGATTCGTCCCAATCAACGGTAGGAACATGATAAATGCGAAAGAGACGATGCATTTCACAATACCCTCAGATATTATAGGAATATTGTTGCCGACATAGAGCAAAAGTTTACCATTTTTAACAGTATCCAGATGAACCATCTTAAGAAAAATCAATACAGGTTGACTCAAGGTGGCATCAAACCACATTTTCATCTGTCCAGAAGATAAATCAATTTGATTTATGCCTTCAAACAATATGGTTGTGATCACAATAAGTTTGACTATATTCAACCATTCAAATGGAATTGTATAATGCCTTCTTCCAATTTTATAAGCCATGCCAATCTGAATTAATGCAATCACCGAGGATGCAGCTATTGCCCCACCAAAATGGAAATATCGTATAAATATCCAATAGGTTGGGACACTGACAATGGCACTAAAAATTTGCACCATAGAAATTTGAAACGTTGCCTTGGCATATTCAATCGGAAACTGGAAATGCATATAGGCTGCGGCACAAATCCTCGATATAACAGCCAAAAATGCAATATTGCCGCTAAGCCAAAATTCTTCTGGAGTCAGTATTTTTAAAATAAGCGGAATTTCGAGGGATAATATCAGACCTACAAATAACATCAGGGCCATTTGCAGGGTAAACACCCGAGCGATCGTAGCAGCCCCTCCAGCTTCTTCGCAAATTTGTAACCGTTTCACTCCCCAGGTTTTTCCGAAAGGCTCAGTAATAAATATTCCTATCAGCGTAGCAAACTTAAAGAGCATTTCATATGCCCCAAGTTGGGTGAGCCCTAAGTTGGATCTCAATATAATTCTTGCCGCATTTGTCCTGACAAACATGGCCAGATACCCCGGCATCAGCGGTAAGCTGAATTTGAAGATCTCTTTAGCATCTTCAAGATTAAAATGAAGACCGACTTTCTTAAATGCATAACCATGTGCGATGAGCGTTGAGAATATTGCAGTAGCAAGACCTGAATAAAAATACCCGAGCACGCCCAACCGAAGATAAACAATCAGATAAATATTTAATGAAAAGCCAATAACAAGTCTGGTTAATGACAAAAAGGAAAACAGTAAAGACTGTTCTCTTATGACAATATAATTTGCAGCATTGGCACCGGTAATATCAAGAAAAAAAGTCAAGACGGCAAGTGTAATGTAGATTCCAAAACCACTCTTTCCAAACGCAATTTCAGCGATTTGTTCATGAAACAAGAATACGGGAATACAGACAATAAATGATACGAAAAACATTACCTGAATATTGGTCGAGACATAGATATTTTTCTTTTCAACCGTATCCCTCTGAAAATATATCCGAGTCATGGCAATTGTTGTTCCATAACCCACCAGGATCATTAAGATAGACATTGTCACATCTACCATACCGATAATGCCGTATCCCTCACCCCGCAGCAAATGTGCGTAAACCGGGAGCATTATAAAGCCTATTGCCTTTGAAACAATGTTTGAACCACTGTAGATCAAAGCATGTTTGAAAGTCGAACTCACTGTATTGGATCTTGCCATGATTTTTGCGACGAGTATATATAGATTAATCTAGAAAAGATGTTATTAAGGCAAAGGTTCTCTGCACATAAAAAAGCACAAATAAATCATCCATTATATAATTTGAATTATTTCTGTATAGGAGATAGATTTTCCCATAGATGCACATGCTTATACTGTTTCCAGCAAATTGATACGATGTCCAGATCACCATCCTTATCGAGATCACAGAATTGTGTTCCAAGGTGGCTTGAATGTTCTCCTCTTTCAACCACACGTGGAGAAAACTTCTCACCATTGTTCTCGTTCATATAGAGCAGAGTAAGATTGTCAATTGCGCCTTTTTCTACTCTTTGATCAGTATGCTCACCGATCACGAGATCCAGATCACCATCTTTATCAATATCAGCTACATCTAAGCTATTCACCGATCTCAGAGTATCTACAGTATGTCTCCGCCATTCACCGGTATAGGGATTAACATCATTTGCATCAAACCAATAAATAGATGAATTATCAATTAAATCCCTTGACTCTTCGGTAGAAACGATATCCAGCTTGCCATCATTATTGATATCAGCCAGAGCTATGCGATCTGACCACCTTGTGGAAACCCCTATCACATGTATCAACCAGTTCTTTCCTGTCTCATCAATAGGTTGTACATTTCCAGCAGGCAAGATATATTCTTCTTGATTTACAGCGTTCTGCACAACTTTTAATTCAGGGTTTTCTAACCAGATTATATGATGCCCATCGGAACTAACTGCTGCAACATCAAGGTCTCCGTCCCGGTCGATATCGCCCGCTGAAATACCCTCCTCTTCATTTTCAGATGAGATTTCAACCATCTCCCAAGTTGTGTTTTCTGGCTTCGAGACAGGAATCTTTAGGTAATAAAGGGATTTTCCCCTTGTGAAAACAAGTTCCGGTTTTCCGCCCATTATTAGATCGGCTTGCGTATGTCCTTGCGTCCTGCCTTCAGGAACGGTGCCAACTACTATTGGTCTCCATAACGATCCCTCTTCGTTCAATTCCTCAAGCCAGTAAATTTTATTATTACCAATTCCAATTAAATCAGATAATTGATCTCCATCAACATCCACTGAAAAATAGATATCTACATTTTCCGGCAATTGGATTCTTTGCCAAGGGTTTGCCAGGTAATTTTTAGGGTTCAAATATATATATGAACCTGCAACAACATCTGGGTAATCATCATGATTTATATCTGTAAAAATCAGGCCCATCTTACCGAACTGGTCTTCCGGGCGAGACTTATCTATGCTGGTATATTTCCAACGTTTTTTATCGCTGGTTAGATTCTCCCACCAATCAATCGGTGCCTTGTTATAATCCCGGCAACCGATGATATCCATATCGCCGTCAGCATCAATGTCTCCAATAACGCCATGATAAATCCCAATTCTTCCGGCGATAGTCGTTTTCTGCCAGCGAAGCCCTCCTCCGATATTATCCAAAACGACCAAATCACCTGTAAGAATGGATTTCTTCATCTCTCCAGCTACAATATCAAGATCACCATCATTATCCATATCGGCAGCGGCAAGTGTTTCACAATAATCAAACTTTTCTATTACATCATGCGGAATCCAAGGTCCGTTCTTTGGATCGTCTGACTGATACCAAGTAATAGGCCAATCAGCCTTTTCAGAATTACATATTAGAATATCAAGATTACCGTCGCTGTTTATGTCTACAACAACGACGTTGGCAGAGTTATCCTGCCAATGCCCCGTTGACTGTGAATACCATTTTGGATCAAAATCATGCTCTACCCAGTTTCCATTGATGAGATCATCAGGTGTTTCCAACCAGAATCCATTTAAAACGAGGTCCAAATCTCCGTCTTTGTCCAGATCTCCGACATCAAGTCCTTCCCTCGGGTGTATATCAATACGTTTTTCCGACCAAAAAGAATATGTTTCATTAGCGAAAACAGTAACTGACTTTTTTGTCCGGATTACAATTTCCAGTTTACCATCAAGGTTCAGGTCGGCGACCTCGGTCTCTTTAACATACCCCCGACATTGCCCGACATAATGTGGAGTCCATGCTGTATTTGCGAGACTTGCTACAGGACCAGGATTTTCGTACCAGTACACCTTGCCATTATTATCAACCGATACCACTAAATCGATATCACCATCACCATCAATGTCACCGACTGAAAGATCATCTCCCCTGAAGTTAATATTCTCTGCAATAGTATACCGTATCCAAGATGGGGATTTATACCAGTACAATCCTATACTCGCGCCCGATTCGTAATCTACGGTTGCAAAAATATCTTTTGATCCGTCACCATCAACATCTGCAATAGCCCTCATTGCAGAAAAATTCTTTTCAATTATCTGGTGTTGAAAATTTGTACGTTTCGGTTGCTTAAAAGTTAAAAAACCCCAGGTAGAAACTACCAGAATTAATAACAGTGATACAAACTTTACAACTTTCATGATTACTCCGGAATAAACTGGGTGTACCTGTGAATAGATTACGATTGACTTAACACACTAATTTTCACTTCCCCTAACTCAACCTGGCAATAATAGCAAACGAATGCAACACCATACTGCCTGTAAGGCATCGGTTTTACTTGGATATCTTCCAACTCCATCCAATTCCCTGGCTCAGGTTTTCCCTCTTCCCACCACTTCATGCGTTGTTTATAATACAGAAATTTTCCTTCAGAACTGTTAACCGGCCAAGTTTCTGTAATGATATTATTTTTCACACCTGCCCGTAATATAAACGGACGATACAAGCCGATCCAATCCTGTTTATCCGTTCCATACTTATACGAGAATTCATTTCCGACCGAGCGCCTTATTGATGAATACCAGGCCAAACTAAAATTCCAACCACGTTTGGGATATTGATGGTCGTCGTCAGGACGTCCACCCCATAAGGGTAGAATGCCAAATCCATAACTGGTCTGATTGCGGGGACAGGTATGATTACGGAAAACCACATATGTCTCAATCCTCCTCGCCTCCTCAAAAGCTCCGGCTACGACAACAATACGATCGTAGCCTTCTGAGCCCGGGATAGGTCTGACCCTCCTGTCCCCATCCACCTGAACAGACTCCCAGCATCCATGGATAGCTTCCAATTGCCGATTATTCCAATCGGCAATCAACGGAAAATCCAACTTTTTTTGATAATCAAAAAGAATTATCTCAGATTTTGAATCACCCGTTCTTGGTATCGCCTTCAATTCAAAAGAATTTTCGGCCAGCAGTTTATCCACTGATAATTCTATATCAAAATATGGAGAACAGGTATAAGGATGGAGATGCTTGAATTCATGCCATGACCCATTATTAAGCCTGTACATGATTTTTTTTGTTCTTGGACCAATAATACCGTTGATGTTTGCTGTAAAATCTCCTGCTCTGTTACTCACCACTTGAGGAGCGTGAACTACTTCAAAGAGTTCACTTTTTCGAAATCTGAAATAGCGAAAAATATCAGAAATTATTAGCAGTAAACATACTGTCCCTAATACAAAGAAAAATTTTTGTACTACACCATACCGAACAAGATTCGAATTTATCAGATACTCTAACTTATCTCCCCCATCTATTGCGCAAAATTTATACCCACAAAAGAACGCTACAGGAAGAAGAATTATAATCACACCGAGTGCAATTTTGAGTTTAGACATCGCTTAAATCCATTGTTTTTTTAGGAATATATTTATATCTCCGGAATATCTCATAATCCCGAAAAAAACATTTGAGAAATTTGCCATTTGAAACATCATTTAGAGTCAACCAATTCGTATCGGGATACAATCTTGTCATTTGCGATTTATATTTATCCAGCGCACTCCTCTTCAAATCCTTATTACTAATAACATTTACATAATGCCCGAAATCTAATGACAGAAAGAACAGAGCTTTTAAGCTACTTAAAAAAAACTTCAATCGCTGCCTTATCCTTCCTTTAGGAATATTTACCCATGGCCAATGATTCCAGAACCATACAGGATATTCATTGACAACTATAACGTTTTGATATTGGGCAAGCGCAGAAATCACAATGCGATTTGTCAGATAATGCTCATGGTGATTATCTCTAATGTAGGGGATGAATACTTCCTCTGGTTTAACTCTGTTCAAATGCTCCAAAACAATTTGGATTCCATTCGCATAATTTTCTTCAAGTTTCCCACTGCGCAATCTCATAAAATGGATGCAATCATTATCAATTTTCAGGCTGTTTAGAGAGGATATTGCCTCTTCTTCTCGAATAACAGTCATCTCATCCTCTGAGATAAATTTCTTATGAGACCTGCAACCATCAGTTATGAAAACTACGTTTATCTTCGATCCACATTTTTGCAATTTAATAATCGTCCCGCCACACCCAAGCATTTCATCGTCCTGATGAGGGGAAAATATTAAAACAGAGTGCGGTATGTCAGCATTCTCAATTTCATGAATACGCATCCTGATGAGCAATCTCACAAAGTCCCTTAACGGTTTTTTGATACTATCAAGTAAATTTTTCATGACAATTCTTGAAACATTGCGTAGAGATCAGTAAAGACGCTATCCCATGAAAATGTATTTTCTACTCTTTCACGACTAGCTTTTCCCATGGTCTCACGCAAGGATTCATTATTTAAGCATAATAATATTGAGTTTGCTAACGCCGAGACATTGCCGGATTCAAATAGTAATCCTGATTTGCCATTTTCTATAATTTCAGTCATCCCACCAACTTTTGATGCTATCACAGGCTTACCGCATGTCATTGCTTCAATCAGACTCCTGCCAAAGGATTCACTAAAAGAAGGATTTACTACAATATCCGACTGGTTATAAAAGGAAACCATCTTTTCATATGGATGCCCCCCTAAGAAATGAACCTTATCTGCTATACCCAGTTTATCTGCCAACTCCTTGCAATACACATAATAACTGTCAGGGCGATGGTCCTTATAAAACTTCTTCAATTCATATACTTTGGTATCATCCTTATGTAATTCTACCAGATATTCATAAGGTACTTTCCCGTGAGAACCAACAATATCCAAATGAATTTCCGGAAAATACTCCAGAACATTATGAAAAGCCTCAATTAAAACATGAACACCTTTCTCCGGCGAACATCTTCCAACAAACAATAGTTTTAGCCCTGAAACGTTTTTTCCTGCGCTAGATTTAGAACAAGAAAACCCATCGACATCTACTCCATTATAGATAGTTCTGCATTTTGAAGAATTTTCCGGAAAGACATCACGTATCTTATTCGTAATGTAGTCACTGCATCCTGTTATCATATTCACATGCTTCAGGCGATTCTCGATCAAATCGCGATCGATTTGCGTCAGCCATTCACAGCGCATATTGAGAACAATTTTGATTTTCGGATTAAAAAAACGAATAATAGGAACAAATTGTGAAAAATTGTACACTTGTACAATATCACACTTCTGAGTCCTTAGGTCTAGCGCAATAGACAGTGCATAAAAGAAATAATACATAATTGAGAAAAAAGATGGGGCTTTGCTCTGGTATTTACGACCAAATTTCCCATATATTTTTGTCAACTTAGTATCGTATATCGAAGGGATACTTCGATATTGGACTCCATCAACCACATTGACCTTTTTACAATAACCTTGGCCTTTTTGGTAAACCACGACCTCACAATACTCCACCAATCGCCTTGCCATTTCATAAGTGGAAATACCGATTGAATTTTGATATGGCGGCAGGACACCATCCATTGGCTGGCTTAAAAACGCAATTTTCATCTGATTTCTATTCAAATTTCATCTTTAAAGATTTTATACGCCGATAAATATTAATAAACCATTCTGGAGAGATGGCTTTAACAGCCAACTTGATATCATTCGATAAGCGTTTTCGATAAGTAAATACCCATTTGCAGAGATGGCTGTAACACTTCAGTTTTTGACTAAAAGACAGGTTGGCTTTTTGAACTGACTTGAAATACTCAAAACCATTTTTCCAGACATGAAAAACAATGCGTTTCCTACTGCTGGTATCAAACCATTTGGTAACGGATATGCGATTCACTATTTTTATGGATCGCTTCTCATGCATCCGTGAAAAAAACAAACATTCCGGCACCCTATGGAAACGACCGAGAAGTCCTAATTCTACAAGTAAATTTCGATCAGATCCTATATAGCTGCCTATAAGTGATGTTTGCGACAGCACCTCGGATCGTAACAGACCAAAAATATCAATGCATGGATGTACATATTTTATAAGATCTGCAAATCTTAAATGTGGTTCGACACAATTAATATTTGACAAATATTGATTGATATTTGCTGAACCGTGAGGATGATTTTTTATAGGCCTCCCCTGTTCATCGATAATTTCTATCTCTGAATGACAAAGTACAACAGAATGGTCTCTTTCCATTGTCTCTACACAGCGCAACAGAAAATCCGCAGCTAACATGTCATCATGAGCGGCCCATTTAAAATACTTGCCAGATGAAAGCTCAAATGCTCTGTTAAAATTCCAGGCGGCTCCCATATTTTTTTCACTTCGATTGTACTGTATCCGATCATCCTGCTTGCAATAGGATTCGCAAATTTTTCTTGTACTGTCTGTAGATGCATTATCTGATACGATTAATTCAAAATCATCAAAACTTTGACTGAGAATCGTTTCCAGTGATCTCTCTAAATAATTTTCGCCATTATAAACCGGCAATCCAATGCTAACAGTAGGCATAGTTACCACCAAGTAGGACAGAGGCCATTAATATCATTTCTGATTATCTACATCTTAAATCTAATTTTAACCAACTGCTTCTTCATTTCTTGTGTCGTTTGCATTTACGAGAGAGCTATTTGGTTCGTAATATCAGGCGTCAATCATTTTTTACCGGAGACATTCGTGAAAACAGCAACGAGCAAGCTATGAAGACAATAGAAATTTACTAGATTATGAACTATTTAGTACAAATAATTAGATATAGAGGGAATTGTGATTTCGATCTCAGACTACCTCTGCCACCGCTGTTCTGGAACGTGATTTAGACTTAACGCATTCCTTGTTAATTTAATAAGCTATCTCTCCCTCAGCCGGGTCTCAGCAGAGATTAGCTCTGTTTATTTACCCAGATAACGGTTCCCAATATATATTATTACCTGTATCCATATGCACAATATGAGCCAGTTATCTTTCCTCATATTTCTTTGTTTGAAACAAACATTGCACAGTCCTTATATCCTTATAGCTCAAGAGAGATTAATCAACGACAAGTGCACGTAAAAAGCGGACCGCAAAAGCGGTTCATGGCCGGAATACCGGAAAGAAGAGAGAAAAATTACAAATATTCGGAAATTAAATACTATCAGCCCTTCCTGGGTACCCACAGAATTTGCTTTTTCCCGGATATGAATTTCAGAAATGCATGCGCTGAAGCAATATTTAAAAGCAGAAAATAGTGTAAAAAATATAGCAACTTAACTTGATATCCGCGTTTTTCAAAATACGCAGCAATAATTGCCCCACAGTAACATGCCGTTTGCAGCACAAACATAATTTTATAAAATAATGTCTCAGTCAAAAGAGCAAGGTTTGTAGTAAACGCTCCGAGTAGAAACACAAAACAAAGATAGCGAAGCACCTTATGCGACCAGAGTTGCCAGGCGAACAAAAAATCTTTTTTCCCCCAAAGAAGCTGGGCCATATCCCTCAAAGCCCAGAGCGCCCTCAAAGAAACTCGGACACGCATCCGGTACTCATCTTCAGATTTTGCAAGTGAAGACTCCTGCAAAAGAGCCTCAGGCTCATACACAACCCGATATCCTTTTTCTATCACCTTTAGAGGTTGGACAAAGTCAGGCAGTTGTTCAGGATTTAATTCACTATGAAGACTTTTTCGCATCGCATCAATTCCACCGTCAACTCCGACTACTGACCCTATCTGCGTTTCCAGCCTTCTCAATACATTTTCATACTTCATATAGGTGGAACATCCATCACCAATACCTGTAGATGATGGATCTACGTATATCATCTTTCCGGTAACATAACCGACTGCAGGGTCATGAAAATTCGCCACAAGGCGCTTCAGAGAATTAGCGGCATATATCGAATTTGCGTCAGAAAAAACCAAAATTTCCCCAGAGGCGTAAGGGATTGCCATATTAATCGCAGATGTTTTGCCTGCCCTTGGTGCCTGACGAAGAAATTTTACATTCCTGTTTTCAAATTCTTTGATGATTTCATCTGTTTTATCAGTTGATTCATCAGAAACAACAATTATCTCTAATGCCTTTTCGGGATAGTCCAACTGTAATTTATTAGCAATTGTCGGGCCAATATGTTCTTCTTCGTTGTAAGCTGCTATGAGAATTGAAACATGTGGGAAACACTCAGCTTTGTCCACCCTCTTCCTCAATACCCATGATAAAAAACATACACAGATTGGATACCCTGCATAGACATAAAAAACCATGAACAAGCAAAAGAAAAACAGTATCTTACATATAAATAAACCCATAAAATTATATTATTTTTGTTGAGCTTAGAAGGCACTTAATATTCGGAAAACTTACTCTCGAATATAATTAAGGAAAACCGGATAAAATCCTTTTATAAAATCCCGCATCGATTCAATGCATTCAGCTTTTGATCTTTCAGCTGTAGAGCATGTCAATCGAACAAAAGCATTATCTTCCCTTGCATCTGTAATTTTTTGCTTCATCGCAGTTATTTTCTGCGATAAGGTGTTTGTATTAGCCGTCTCATATGCCTGAAACCAATAGAGAATTACATTAGTATTGTCTACACCTCGGTTAACCATCATGGTAGAATAAGAAACTTTTAGGTCTGCATCCCCATCAATCTCAACTATGCCTTTGTTTCTGCCTGAAACACTCCACCCTTGTCCGGGAAAGCACACCAGAGGATCATGTGCCGCTCCCACTTTTTTTGATGTCAGATAATATCCGACATATAACGCTATCGAGTTATCATCTTTTACAAACACCCTGTTGACATAGTCATCCAAAGCAAGACTCTTCACAACTTCTTTATCGTACGGGATATGGGGGCCCGCTTTCCAACCATCCACTTTTGCCAGTGCTTGGTTTAAAGAACCTTTTTTCACTGACTGTACCGGTTCCCGTATTCCGTAGACAAATACGCTGGCCAGTAAAAAAACAAAAACTATTGTGATGATTTTTCTATTATCGGTCGGTCCCAAATCGAAAGCACTCCTTTGACTAAATAAACCAAAGCGATGGCAAATATAAAAACCACCACCCCTAAAACCGTATGTATGGTGCCCTGCGTTAAGTCGAAATCAAAATAATAAAAACAAATAATTATAGTAAATACCCTGCAGATATTGACAATTATTGCTGCAGGAATACAAAAAACAAGAAGAAGAATTCTAAGCCAGTTTGATCGCAAGGTGAAATATGAAATTATCAAACTTAAAGTCAACAACGACATCAGAGATCTGAGGCCACTGCACGCTTGAACCATCTCCAGAGTGTATTCCGGTAGATGGATAACATTTCCTTCCCTGAAAACAGGCAAGCCGAAAAGGATCGAAAACCACACACTTACTTTTGAGACAATGAGCTGCAAAGGTGCTGTCATTGCGGAATATAGCTGGGCTGGCACCGGTATCATGAAAAGCAAAAACAACAGAATAAAAATAATTTCACGAAGTATTACAAAACCATAGAGAAAAAGCACAGCACCAACTACGGATACAATCATTGCCAGAGAGGCGATTGTCTTAATCTCAGCGTAAAGTGACAGGATGTATATGACCAATGAGACCACTACTAAGAAAAGGCCAAATCTTGAAGATTGCACAGGTAGCTTTTGCAGCTCATGTCGTTTTTGCCAGAGGGAATAAATCACGACAGGAACAATAAAAAAGCCATGAGAATAGTCATCAGAACCATACCAAGTCAGCACGAGCGCCTTCCATACGGGGAAATAAACCAGTACGAAACTGAGCAACAGCAAGAGAAAAAGAGGCACCTTCACATCTTTAGCTTTATTATAAAGTTCATTCATCCGGCATGCCTTGAAGACCATTTTTCGATAAGTTCTTTACAGGTAAGAAATGAGTGTCCAGCGTTTCCGTCTATTAGGCTTTTTAATTTATTTTTCGCTTTGCTCAGATTCACATAATGACGATAACGAAAGGATGGTTTTACCGCCTTTACTCTTGGCTGCTCTGCATCGATTTCCCAGGGATGCATATAAAAGGTATAACAGCCTGTATGTTTAAGGATATGTTTTACACCGACCCTATGCAGAACAGATGGCAACAATCTAAAATATCCACCGCCTCCCCATGGGATTACCTTGCCGAAAAGCCTCAAATTGCTGACAGGAATTTCAAAAAAAGATGGTGAGAGCGAGTATAGAGGCTGATCCTGTTTCTCCTTTTTAATTTGCTTCAACGCCCCATAGCGACCATGCCCCTCGTAGGAGTTATAGCTTGAATCATAGAGATATCCAGCTTCCTGGACAATGCCGATCACTTCATCAGAAATTGAAAAACTTGGAGCTCTATATCCTGAAATCTCTTGCCCGATAATATTCTCAAGAAGGTCCTTACTTTTTATCAAATCCTGCCGTAACTCTTTGGGTGTCTGGGTGTAGCAAAGATTGTGGTCTACTCCATGGGATGCTACCTCATGCCCCCGTTGATATATCTCACGCACAAGCCCCGGGCAACGTTCTGCAATCCAGCCAAGGATAAAAAAAGTAGCCTTTATTTCGGTCCGGGCATCATCCAGAAGGTTTAACAGTTCCAAGGTGTTTTTTTCCACTCGCAATTCTCGCGAAGACCAAGTGGAATAAGAGATACACTCCTTGAAATTCTCAACCTGGAACCAATCCTCAACATCAAACGTGAGGAGAATTGTTTTTTTGTCGCAGGATGACGACTCCATTAATTTTTCTCAAGCACTGTCGAAAGGTAGGACACGTTAAATTTTCCCGGGCGATTCGGCTTCATATATTCCTTCATCTATACCTGGCAACTTTCCTTTAACAGAAAAGGATATGTCGAAGAGAGTTGGTTGCAAACCAAGTCCCTCACGGACTCAGTTCTTATCCAGGTGACGATGACAGACATTCAGCCTCAAGATAGTATTCTGCAGAGAAGGTAGCAGCGTTACCAACGGAGGAACTCTTTCTGCCAAGAGAGTGTGAGAAGAATACGATGATCGTCGTAATCGTCACCCACCCTTTCGGATTCTTGTTTGATATAAGTGTAATCTACACTTGCATTGTAATATCGCCAGAATGTGTAACTCAGGATAGCTCCGGCAGAGTAACGGTCTCTATGGACATCTGTTAACTGCATGACATTCACATTGCCCGGAGTTGCCTGAAGCTCTTCTCGATCCTCATAGAGGTAAGAGAGACGTCCGGACAGGGTGAGGTCTTTAAGCAACTGGTAACTACTTGAAAAATGAGTTTCCCAGAAGTCAACGGCTCCTCGCTCGTCAGAACCGGAAAAGTTATCGACATCGTGCCCTTTTTCAACCAGGAAATTGAAAAAGCCGTGTTCTATGGAATAGTTTATTTCTGCTGAACCGTTTCCCGACCAATTTGCATCGCGTCCCTCGATTTTCTCATACGAGGGCCCGGCACCTATGTTTGTGTACAATCGGGACGAGATGTCCCTTCTCCAGTTCACACGTATCTGATGAATGTCACTATCATCCTGCAGGGTTTCATCAAATCTGGTACCGATATAATTGTAGCTCAGGGAGAGGGGATTATGATCAATCGATTCATTGTTGAGCCCAAACAGGAAACGGTACTCTTTGAGATCATCCGACAACTGATCTTGTGTCGACAAATTACCTGTTCCGGAGTTGGTTGGTTTGAAGATACCACGAACAAAGCTCAGATCCAGATTACTACTCCAGACAGCATTGAAACGGTGCTCATTTTTCATGCCAGTCGTATAGCGATCATAGTCATCGTCTCCACCGACACTCGTATCATCATTCCTCAACGCAACATAATTAAAGTCTACCCGAAACAAACTGCCTTCTTTATAATAATAATTCGAGAACAAGCCCAGTGAATTGCGCCAGTAACGACGCCTTCCGCGATCGCTGGAAAGCTGTGGGGTGGTTGATTGGATATCTTCCGGTAACGGTTCTGCAGGATTGTTTAAGATTTCATTTGTTGTAGTGTTGTAATCACTTCTAAGGAAATTATCAGAAACTCCCATTTGCCAGGATTTAACCAAAAATCGCTTAAAAGCGGCAGACAGATTACTGTCCCAATCGGTATTGGAATCATTCAGGTCATATCGAATGCTTGGCTCAGCACTGAGCTCAAAGCTATCCCTCTCACTTAGACTGCTGAACGCTAGCAAAGGAGTGAACACCAAGCGCTGATAATCATCATCCCCGGCGCTAGTGTTCCCGCTGTCTGAACTCCGATTGTCATAATCAAGGGCAATACTAGCCCCCCCTGTCAAGCGGTTATCGCGAGCTGAACAAATCGCGGGGCTCATTATCAGGGCGAGTACTGTCAGGAAAGCAATCCAATTATAACCTTTATTATCGAACATATCAGAAGTGTCACCTCAAAACTGTTAGTGTACGATTACGATATCACCTGATTTGATCAAGATGTTTTTATTTAATTTTTTTCCTGCCAGAAAATCATCATAATCAAAATCCAGAGTGTTGCCTTTAAACAAACTATTTTCGCCTGCGTCTTTCCTGACTACGGTGATTTCGGAATTAGCCCATTCATTAAAGCCGCCACACCGGGCCACTACCTGAACCAGATTAATGGGATAATCGAGGTAAAAGATTCCGGGAGCGGTTACCTTGCCCATAACGGTATACCGCTGACTGTTGCTTTGCCCGAGGACAACGGTAACAACCGGGTCATCATAGACCGATGCATAAAGCTCTTTTAAGTAATCGGCAAGCTGCGTGAGAGTAAAGCCTACCGCATCAACATCTCCGATATGTTTCAGGGAAATTCGTCCGTCAATGCGCACTGTTACGCCGCCGACACCAGCACGTGGAGCATCCCCTCCTTCCGCTCCCCTGGTTCCGGCGGGGGTTTCGATGGACATATCCCCCTCGCCATAGACCTGAACACTAAGGACATCACCGTGGCCGATCACATATTCCTCTGCTTCCTTAACATCTGCTTTTTTTTGCCCCAGAACCTTTAGACGAGCTTTGTCCATCAATGCTTTGGTGACCGGGACATCGGCTGTGGATTGTGCTGCCATTGCGTTGGTACTGAATAACATTAAGATGGTGAGGCAGATTGCCGTTGCTACGCTGGAGCCTACTCTGGTTGTTGCCACGCTGGAGCGTGGCAACAATAACGATAGCGTTGAAATTATCATAGGTCTCAACATGTTATCCTCTCTGGCATTGCGAATTATGTAACCCATTCAGGTCTATGCAAGAAAAATATTACTTCCGAAGTCAACACGATTGCATTCCCACGCTGAAGCGTGGGAATGATAAAAACTACCCTGAAAAACAGTAAAGCATATCCGCTCCAATTTGTCACTCATCAGTGATAGGCAAAAATCATTTTTTCGTTGACGAAATTGTGATTTCCTTAACAAGGCAACTTTTCGATAGAAAAAGTCTCCTGTTTTATATAAACTGCTACCATCGCATCACTCCAGCACAATCAGAACTCTACAAGTAACTATTCTACATAATTCTATTTTCACAAAGGATCTGTCCATGTCTTTCACTCGTTTTATAACTTTGGTCCTCCTTGTTTTCTTCATTTTTAATTTGTCCGGCTGCTCGGACCCCAACGCAAAAAAGGTAAAACATTATAAGAGAGCACTCGAGTACGTAAAAATACACGATTCAAAGGCCGCAATTATTGAGCTCAAGAACGCCATCCAGATCGATGCTAAATTTGCCGACGCCAGGTATCAACTGGGCCTTCTCTATCTCCAGGAAGGCAACCCTCAGGCAGCCTTCGGCGAACTACAGAGAACAGTCTCTCTTGATCCGAAAAATCTCGATGCCGGGGTAAAGGTTGCGGAATTTAATCTTCTCTCCCACAAGAAAGACGAATGCCGAAAATATGTTGAACAGGTCCTGAAGGTAAATCCTGATTACCAGGATGGCCTTGCACTTCTTGCCAATCTGGAGATGATCGAGGGAAATTTTACCAAAGCTGAGGAAGCCATCAACAAGGCCCTGACCCAGGCACCGGAAAATGACAAGTTCTATAATATCAAAGGCCGCATCCTGATCGCCCAGAACAAATGGGAGGAAGGGGGGAAGTTATTTCAAAAAGCCATTAGCCTCAATCCCGATAAATTTACCAACTATCAGACGATGCTGATGTTCTACAGGCAGCAAAAAAACGAAGCAGCCATTCAGCCGCTCGTGGATACGATGGTTGCCAAATTCCCTGACAATCCTCAAATGTACCTGATGCTGGCCGATCTCTACCAGCAAAAGGGTGATTTGGAGCTAGCGGAACATTCGTTGCTGAAACTAATCAAAATCAAAAACGAATCAGTTCCCTTCAGGCTGATACTGGCAGATTTTTACAAAAATCACCAATTAGCGGATAAAGCTGAAACGTTCCTGCATACATCCCTGGCTGACTTTCCTGATGATGTTCAATTGCAGGTGGCCCTTGCCGAACTCAATTTTGATCTGCAGAAATTCGATCAAGCCAAATCGATAATGGAGGCGGTTCTGGCAGACAACCCTGCTAACGGTGGAGCAATACTGATCAAAGCCCGCTTTCTCATCAAGGATGGGAAAAACAAAGAAGCGCTGGAATTGATTGCTCCGCTGACATCCGACTATCCCAAATGGCCGGACCCCTATTTTTACACTGCACTCACCCAACTGAGACTCGGCAAGGCAGAATTGGCACAGAAAGCCATTGAAACGGCTCTCAAAATTAATGGAAACAATGATCGCTACCACGCACTTGCCGCGCAAATCCAACTGACCCAGGGCAACAGTACCGAAGCGGGCAAAGAGGCGACCCTCGCTCTACGCATTAATCAACAAAATTCAATTGCAGTTAGGATTTTGGCCAAGGCACTTCTACAAGCTAAAAAATATGATAAGGCTATAGATTTTATCGGTAAATTAAACAAAGAAGCGGTTGCCGGAGATGTCGAACTTCTTGGCAGTCTCGGTATTGCCTATCTCGGGCTGGATAACAAGGAGAAAGCCAGACAAACTTTTGCCGATCTGCTGGTCCTTGCCCCGGATAACTCCAAGGCGCTTGCTCTGCTTACCGGACTGACATTTGGCAAGGACTTCCCCGGAGCTATCGAATTTGTGAAAAAACAAATAGCCTTAAATGAGACCGCTGGGCATTACGTTTTGCTTGGTGATTTATTGACGAAGAATAAACAGTATGAAGAAGCCTTACAAGCCTATGAAAAGGTACAGAAACTTACCCCGAACGATCCACAGGGTTATGTTTTGAGCGCACGTCTGCTGAGCTATCTGGGGAGAACCGATCAAACTAAAGCACAATACGAAGAATTGCTGAAAACCGATCCCGATTCCATCCCCGGATTGATGGGGCTGGCAACCACTTATGAGGTTCAGGGAAAATTGACCGAGGCAAAAATTAAATATGCCCGTGCTCTTGAAATTCAACCAGGTCTTCCGGCTGCGGCCAATAACCTCGCCTGGCTGCTAGCGTCCGAGGACGGAGCCGATCTGGGCGAGGCCCTCCGTCTGGCCATGCAGGCCAAGCAGGCTTTTCCCAATCAGGCGAATATTGCCGATACCCTTGGCTGGGTGCATTATAAGCGCAAATCATATTCCCTGGCCATCGCCCAATTCAAACTGGCTTTGGACAATCGTCCGGAGGATCAGACTATCCAATATCATCTGGCCCTGGCCCTCTATGACAATGGTGACAAGCAGGAGGCAGTTGAGGTTCTTGGCAAAGCTTTGGCCGAAGATGGGAAGTTTGACGATCGGGAAAAGGCTGAGGGACTGTTGAAACAGTGGACTGGTGAGGTTGCTGGAGTGTCGGCTCAGTAGGGTTTGTTGCCTGGCGGGAACACTGCATGTCGTTTCAGGCTGGAGCCTGTCTCTATCGTTCCCACGCTGGAGCGTGGGAACGATGGGGCTGGCGGTCCACTACAGAGAGATTCATAGCCCCCACGTTCCAGCGTGGGGGGCTATTGGGCTGGGACTTACTTGCCGAGGCAGAACTGTTGGAAAATGAGGTCGAGGATGTCCTCGGTGGTGGTCTCACCAACGATTGCCGCAAGATAGTCGAGACATCCCTGCAGGTCAACGGCAATGAGGTCATTGGTCAGCCCTGCCTGCAGGGAATCCATGACCCTGCCACAGGCTTCGACTGCAGCCAGTAGTGCCTGTTTGTGGCGCATATTGGGGGCGCAGCCTTCTTCTTCCCACTGGTCGCCTTCGGAGGTGACGGCGGCAAAGATTGCCTGTTTCAGTTGTTCAATACCCGTCTGCTCTTTGGCGGAAATTTTCAGGCAGTCACCGATGTCCGGAAAAGAAGAGAGATCCGTAATTACCCCATTGTTCCCTCGCAGGGACAGGTCTTCTTTGTTTCCATGCTGGGGCAAGCCTTTTTCTTCCCCACGCTGGAGCGTACCTCTATGGTTCCCACGCTGGAGCGTGGGAACCATGCTGTCACAGAGATCGATTTTGTTGATTACCGGCAGGAGCGGTTTATGCCGTACCTGGTCGTACAGCCGATAGTCGCCTTCGCTGATTTCCCGCGAACCATCGAGCAAAAAGAGGATAAGATCAGCCCTGTTGATAAGATCCCTGGCCCGCTGAATACCTAATTGTTCCACCTCATCGGCATCTTCCCGGATTCCCGCCGTATCAACTATCCGGACCGGCATCCCTTTAATATCGACGATCTCCTCGATGGAATCTCTGGTGGTTCCGGGAATGGCGGTCACAAGCGCCCTCTCCTCCTGCAATATGGCATTGAGCAGACTGGATTTACCGACATTGGGCAGGCCGGCAATAACCAGAGAGATCCCTTCCCGGTACAACTTCCCTCGATCGGCACTGTGGAGGAGTTTTTCAAGCGGTGCTGCCACCTCCTGCTCCAGTTGCACTATTAACCCGGAATGATCGATTATTTCGACGTCTTCATCGGGGAAGTCGATTGCCACTTCGATTACCGCACGCATCTGCATCAGGCTCTGCCGAATCGGTTCGATTTTTTTATATAAGGCACCGGCCAGCTGTTCCTGGGCAAGATCAACACCCTTTCTGGTTTTGGCGGAAAGAATGTCGATTACCGCCTCGGCCTGGGTCAAATCGATACGGCCATTGAGAAAGGCTCTTTTGGTGAATTCTCCGGGGGCGGCGAGAGTCGCTCCACTCGCCAGAATCAGTTCAAGAACATTCTGCAGCACGAGATAGCTGCCGTGACAGTGGACTTCTACGACATCTTCCCTGGTATAGGTGTGGGGAGCGGCCATGTAGACGGCCAGCACTTCATCGAGAATTTTTCCCTGGTCGGGTTGCAGAATATGCCCGTAGTAGAGCTTATGACTGACAAACGCACAAGACGGATCTTTTGGCTGGAAAATGGATTTAAGGAGGGAAAGGGCTCTGCTCCCGCTGATGCGGATGATGCCGATGCCACCGGCACCTGGCGGGGTGGAGATCGCAGCGATTGTCTCTTCTTGGGGTGAAATATTCATGCAGGATTACCTGAGAGAGCATTACATTGGAAAATTGTTTATCGTACCCGCGCTGGAGTGCTATATATAGTTCCCACGTTGGAGCGTGGGAACTATGCGGCTATGTTGCCTGCCTCAGCAGCTCCGGAGATTGCTTTCCTTCTTTCTTGCTCCCTGCCCCGACGGGATCAGGAATCGCTTTTCTTCTTCGCACCTGATTTACTATGCCGCCCTCTGTTCTGGGGGCGCTTGCGGCCACCGGAGCGAGTGGATTTTCCGGGTTTATAGATGAGGATTTTCTTGAACAGGCCATCACCAACCGAGCGGCTGCGGATGTCCTTGTCCTCCTGCAGAATCATATGAATGACTCTTCTCTCGGAAGGATTAAGGGCCGGCAGAACCTGGGTCTTGCCGTCTTCTTTTACCTGTGCCGCCAGCTCAACGGCCTTGACCTTTAAATCATCAAGTCTTTTTTCGCGGAACTCACCGACATTAATTGAAATCTTCAGTCGTTCAGGGATCTTCCGGCTGATCATCTTCCGGAGGATGTACTGCAGACTATCGAGAACCTTGCCATCCGGCCCGATTAAATTTTCTTCAAATTCACCTCGAAGGGTGCACGCAACGGACAGGCCAGCGGTCTCAATATCAAGAGTTGAAGGAAAACCCATCAGATCGACGAGCTGCAGCAATTCAGTTTTGACGATATCCAGACTCTCCGGGCTTACCTCTCCGCCGGCTTCCCGTTCTGATGAACCATCGTCGTCTTCATCCTCGTCAACATCTTCCTCATCTTTCTTGACCTGCTTAACTGTCTTGACCTGCTTGTATTCCGTGCCCTCAATCACTGGTTCGGGATCGATCACGGCCGGTTCGGGCTCTGACTCAGCCTCTTTTTCCGGCTCGGATTTGAGGAAGGATTCCACTTCAAAGACATCGGCAGCAAATTCTTCAATATCCGGTTTGACCAGCACCCGAATGTGCGCCTTTTTGCGGATAAGCCCAAAAATACCGGTTGTTCCAGTCTCAATGACCTCGATCTCCAGTTTTTCCTGGGGAACCCGAAGGGCGTCACAGGCGTTTTTGATTGCTTCGGCAACTTCTTTTCCGTAAAAATCTCTTTTTTCTAAGGACATTGAATTCCCTTCTGCAAATATATCTCAACCGCAGCTGCGCTCTTGCTCTGTCTTCGCCGAGGTAATATCAGCTGGCAGCCGCTTTCCTGGTATCACGATTAATGAGCACCTGCTGGAGAATGGAAAGCAGGTTGTTGACAAACCAGTACAAGACCAGACCTGAAGCAAAATTGAGAAACATGAATGTAAAAACCACCGGCAAAAACATCATGATTTTTGCCTGAGTTGGATCTGCCGTGGTGGGTGAAAGCTTCTGCTGCAGGAACATCGAGGCTCCCATGAGCAGGGTCAGGACCGGCAAGCCGCCCAGATGCGGAATGGCAAAACCGATCCACAGGCGGTCAGGAGCGGAAAGATCGGTGATCCATAGCATAAAAGGAGCATGCCGTAGCTCGATACTCTGCAGGAGTACCTTGTACAGCGCAAAAAATACCGGGATCTGCAACACCATCGGCAGACAGCCGCCGAGAGGATTCACCTTATAGGTCTTATAGAGATTCATCACCTCCTGATTCATCCTGGTGGGATCACTCTTGTATTTTTCCTTGATCTTGGCCATCTTCGGCTGCAGCTTCTGCATGTTCTTCATCGATTTCATGCCCTTCTGGGAAATGGGCCAGAAAACTGCCTTAAAGAGAACGGTAACCAGAATAATGGAGATCCCGTAGTTGTGGCAGAAACTATAAAACATATTCAGCAGCCAGAGCGTTGGTTTGGCAATGACATCAAACCAGCCGAAATTTACGGAATGGTCAAGGTTGTAGCCGATACTCTTCAGCATCGTTAATTTTTTCGGACCATAATAAACATGATAATTATAGGTCTTGTCCGCCCCAGGCTGCAGGGTATCGAGGTTGCCGGCAAGGTGCGTTGTGGTCAGTGTATCGGTCCCCTGCATGGAAAAAGAGCTGCCCGCTCCATCTCTGGGGATTAAGGCACAGAGAAAATAGTTCCCTTCATAGCCGGCCCATTCTATCGATCCCTGCAGGGTCTTCGGCCCATCGGTAAACTCCTTGGCCTTGACCTCCTGCAGCTTGCCGTTGACAAACGCCGCTGGCCCACCAAAGAGAAATCGATTTGAGGGACTGGCAACTCCGGCAAACGGCATATTGATTAATCCAAGCTGCGGCATGCCCTGAACAAGGTTAGCCGAGAGATTTTTTATTTTGACGGATAGATCAATCAGGTAGTTGCTGTTATCAAAGGTATAGATACGTTCAATCTGCAATCCGTTGCCGGCACTTGCTGTCATACGCAGCTCAGCACTGGTCTTGTCATTAGATAATTTCAAGCTCTGGACGTTACTGTCATAGAGCACCTTCGCGCCGACAACGCTCCCCCAGGAAAATTGCAAGGGGAACCCCTGGGCTGCCGTGGTTTTTACCAATTGCATTCCAGGCGAATTCTTGTCATGGGTTTCCCGTTGTTTTTTGAGAACAAAGCTGACTATTGTCCCGCCGTCCTCAGACAGGGTTGCGGTATAGAGATCGGTATCGACGGTTATGTCGTTTGGCTTTCGGTCATAGTCTATTGCCGGCTGGGCAACCTCGGCAGGCGTTTGGGCTGCAGCGGTTTGTGCAGGTGCCTGGGCCGGCGCGGGTTGGGCGGGTTCGACCCTTTGCTGCTCGGTCGTCTCGTTAGCAGGCGCCGGCTGGTATTTGCCGAGAAAGAAATACTGATACCCGAAGAGGATAACAAAGGAGATAATGATCGCTAGAAATGCTCTGTATGTGTCCATGGACTGTCCGTAAAGTATAATGTCAGAACCGGAGGGCGGGTTGTTTACCGTACCGGATCATATCCGCCTCGAGAATAGGGATGACAGCGAAGTATCCGGCGAATCCCCAAAAAGGAACCCCGGACTACCCCATATTTTTCAATTGCCTGAATCGTGTATGTGGAACATGTAGGGATAAAACGACAGGTGGGTGGCAGAAGCGGTGAGATAAAATATTGGTAACCCCGCACGAGACCTACGATAACCGTCTTGGGGAATTCAGCTACCCTCATCTCATGCCTCTGGACAACCGGAACAGCTGCGTGCAAGTGGTTTTCCAGCCAGAGTCGCTACAGCCGCGCTGATATCGATCGGATGTGCGCTGGAAAAGTCAGGACGCACGGCAAAAACAATATCTGCACCTGCCGGATACTGTTTTCGCCAAAGTCTAAACGACTCCCGAATAATCCGTTTGATGCGATTTCTCTTCACTGCGCCACGAATTTTCCGATGAACACTTATTCCGAGCCTGCTGGCATCTGTCTCATTCGGCCGGCAGATCAGGGTAAACCCTTTCCCATGCAGACGCCTGCCGTTTTGATAAACCTTGTCAAACTCCCAACTTTTTCGCAGCAGGGAGCTTTTCAAAAGCCGGTGCTCAGCCAAGGTTATGCCGACAGCCGTTTGCGACCTTTTGCCCTTCGTGCTCTAATTATCGCTCTTCCGGCACGGGTACTCATTCTCTCACGAAAACCGTGGGTGTGTTTACGTTTGACATTGCTTGGCTGAAAAGTTCGCTTACTCATTCTTTACATCCTCATCAGTAAATTCCACGGTCTCACCATGGACTCTTTTTTAGCTACGGAGGGTCGGGGATTTCTCACTTTATCTTGTGATTCCCAGCTGTTCCTCATATCGGTTTAATTCCGGCAACAGCAACGGAACCACCTGCGGAGTTACAAATTACAAAACAGAAATATTAACCACATTTAGCCATCAGTGTCAAACATTTTTGTTCCCGGGAACCAGGCATATATTGCAGAAGCCCTGCGCCTGTGCTATTCTCAGCCAGGTAAAAAACCTTCGGGCCGGGAGACTGAATCATTTTCACAAAAAGAAGGACATCCATACCCGTCTCCCCGGTTTGTCTTTGAAAAATTAATCTGTTACCCGCCACAATTTAAAGAAATCCCAATGACTCCCTCTACGCCACAGGTATTTGCCGATATCGACTGGACCACACTCCGAGCCAATGCCCTGGCAAGAAAAGGCTGGCAGGAGAAAGGCCCGGATGAATGGGACAAGAAAGCCAGGTCTTTTGCCGGGCGCAACAAGAGCACGGCCTATGTTGAGCTGATTCTCTCTCAACTTCCCCTGGACCCGTCCCTTACCGTTCTTGATGTCGGCTCAGGTCCCGGCACTCTGGCAATTCCACTGGCCAGGCGGGTACGGGCTGTGACTGCTATCGATTTTTCCCGGGGGATGCTCAATACCCTGGATGAACTCGCCAGAGAGGAAAAGATAACCAATATCCGTACCGTACAATGCGCCTGGGAGGACGACTGGCAGGGAAAGGGGCTGCAGCCACACGATCTGGCTATCGCTTCCCGATCCATGGGGGTGAAGGATCTGAACGCCGCTCTAGCAAAAATTAACAGCTATGGCAGCCGGTATATCTTTCTAACCGACAGGATAGGTTCAACTCCCTTTGAGGATGCTGCCTTTCAGGCTCTCGGTCGGTCTTTTACTCCCGGACCCGATTATATTTATACGCTCAATGTTTTGTACAGCATGGGAATCCACCCAAATGTCAAAATTCTCAACCTTGAGCGGGATATTACATATCCTTCCATGGCCGAGGCGATAAAATCCTACAGCTGGATGTTCCATGATCTGACCCCTGCGGAAAATCTTGCCCTGGAAAAGTACATAACCGGAAAAATTATTCATGCCGAGGGTGACAAAATTACTGTCCGTCGTGATTCTCCTCCCCGGTGGGCGTTGATCTGGTGGGAGAAACTGGCATAGTTCCCACGCTCCAGCGTGGGAATGTGGTCTTTACGTTCCAACGTCCCTGCTGTGGAACTACCACGGAACTGTTCCCTCGCGGGAGCGTGGGAACGATGACGATCGGAGTTATTAGATGGGAAGAAGCCGCTACGTAATCACCGAACCCGAGAAACCACATTTTATGACTTGTACCGTGGTGGAATGGCTTCCCCTTTTCACACGTCCGGAGACGGTACAAATCCTGCTGGACTGCTGGTGTCATCAACGGGAACATGCCCGCTTGCGGCTTTTTGGATATGTTGTTTTAGAAAATCATTTGCATTTTATTGCCCAGGCACAGAATTTAAAAAAGTGCGTCAGTAGCTTTAAAGCGTTTACTGCCCGGCGGATAATTGATTATCGACAGGTACATCATGCTGAGAGGCTGTTAGAGAGATTACGTTCTGTCAAAAAGTGGCACAAAATTGACCGTGAATTTCAGTTCTGGCAGGAGGGCGTTCATGCCGAACTGATTTTCAGCGAGACGATGATGCGTGAAAAGCTGGATTATACTCATGCTAACCCTGTAAAACGTGGCTATGTGAGCTTGCCTGAGCATTGGCGTTATTCTAGTGCTGGAAATTATATGGGGTTAGGCGGGTTGGTTGAGATTGATGTTTGGTGATTGGGACGCTGGAGCGCACATATGGTTCCAACGCGGGAGTGTGCACTTCCCACGCTGGAGCGTCCACTTATGGTTCCCACGCTGGAGCGTGGGAACCATGGGCTGGCTGTAGGCTGTAAGTAGGAGATCATTCCCACACTGGAGCATGCCCTTCGTTCCATCGTTCCCACACTCCAGCGTGGGGACCATAATTTTAGGTGTAAGCAAATCTATGATGAGTGAAGAATATGATATAGCGGTTATCGGGGCCGGACATGCCGGTTGCGAGGCTGCGCTGGCCGCAGCGAGAATGGGCTGTAAGACCCTGCTCACGGTAATCAACGCCGATACCATCGGGGCCATGTCCTGCAATCCTGCCATCGGTGGTCTGGCCAAAGGCCACCTGGTCCGTGAGATCGATGCCCTGGGCGGGGAGATGGCCAGAAATATCGATGCCACCTCTATCCAGTTCCGCCGGCTCAATACCAGCAAAGGCCCTGCGGTGCGTTCGTCCCGGGCTCAGGCGGATAGACTGCTTTACCGGCTGAGAATGAAGTCGGTAATCGAAAATGAGCCGAATCTGACGGTTAAACAGACAGTGGTCGCCGGTCTTCTCGTTGAAAATGACCGGATTTGCGGAATACGGACCTCTCTTGACGAACATATTCAGACCAAGGCAGTAGTGGTGGCCACCGGCACTTTCTTAAACGGTCTTGTCCATATCGGCATGAAGAATTTTTCGGCCGGCCGCCTTGGTGATGCCCCGTCGAAAAGCCTTGCTGCCTGGTTCAGGGAGCAAGGCTTTGCAGTCGGCCGCATGAAGACCGGAACGGTGCCGCGGCTCGACGCCAACACCATCAACTATGCCGATCTGGAAATCCAGCACAGCGACTATCCGCCCGCCCATTTCTCCTTTTCAGCAAAAGGCGGCTATATCCTTCCTCAACTCCCCTGTTACATTACCTATACCAACGAAAATACCCATGCGATAATTCGTCAGGGAATCGGCCAGTCACCGATGTATGCGGGGATCATCAAAGGCATCGGGGCCAGATATTGCCCGTCCATTGAGGATAAAGTCATGCGCTTTCCGGAAAAGGACCGGCACCAGATCTTTCTCGAACCGGAAGGATTGGATACGGTCGAGGTCTATCCGAACGGTGTGCCGACCAGCCTACCCCTGGCCACCCAGACAGCCATGATCAATTCAATCAAAGGACTCGAAAAGGCTAAAATTATCAGGCCGGGTTATGCTATTGAATATGATTATATCGACCCGCTCGGCCTGCATCCGTCCCTGGAAACCAAACAGTTGCGTGGTTTATTTTTCGCCGGCCAGATCAACGGCACTTCCGGCTATGAGGAGGCAGCCGCCCAAGGTCTTGTCGCCGGTATTAATGCGGTCCGCTGCAGTCGGAGCCAGGAGCCGTTAATCCTTGACCGCTCCCAGGCCTATATTGGGGTGTTGATTGATGATTTGGTCACCTGCGGCACGAAAGAGCCTTACCGGCTGTTTACCTCCAGAGCCGAATACCGGCTCCTCCTGCGTGAGGACAATGCCGACAGCCGCCTGGCGGAGATCGGCTATAAGCTGGGCCTGGTCAAGGAAGAAGCCCATCAGAGATATCTGGAGAAACAGCGGTTGCTAAAAGAAGGCATCGCCTTGCTCGACAAGGTATCGTTCAAACCGGGCGCAGCGATAAACGAGGCTCTGGCCGCACTTGGCAGCAGCAATCTCAAGCAAAAATGTTTACTCTCCGATCTACTGCGTCGCCCGGAGCTCTCCATCGGCTCCTTTTCCTCACTGCCGCTGTCCGGGGAGGGGCATGCGGCGATAGAAGCTTTGCAGGCCAGTCCGGTCAGAGAAGAGATCGAACTGCAGGTAAAATTCAAGGGGTATATTGATCGGCAGGAAGAACAGGTTGCCCGGTTTAAGAAAATGGAGTCGGTGCACCTCCCAAAAGATATCGATTACCGTTCTCTGTCAGGGCTGTCCAATGAAGTGGTAGAAAAGCTGACCAGAATACAGCCACTTTCTTTAGGTCAGGCATCGCGTATTTCCGGGATCACTCCGGCGGCTATCTCCGTGCTGCAGGTGCATCTGAAGAAGATCCAAAAGAAACCCACTAACTCCCAACCGTTATGACATCGCTTACCTTTCCCAATATCGACCCGATAATTTTCAGTCTCGGCCCCCTGCATGTGCGATGGTACGGACTGATGTACGTCCTGGGCTTTCTCGCCAGTTACCATCTGGTGCGCCGGCAGATACGGGAATTCAAATACAGTAAGCTGGCCGAGCACTTTGAAAACCTTAACCTGGTCCTCATCCTCTGTGTGGTCCTCGGCGGCAGATTAGGCTACGTCCTGTTTTACAATTTCACTTATTATCTTGCCCACCCCCTGGAGATCCCAGCAACCTGGACCGGCGGTATGTCCTTTCACGGGGCTTGCCTTGCGCTTATTATCGGAGGTTGGATATTCTGCCGGAAAAACAAAATTAATTTCTGGAAGGCTGCCGATATCTATACGGCCACCCTGCCAATCGGTCTTGGCCTCGGCAGGATCGGCAATTTCATCAATGGCGAACTGTATGGCAGGGTAACGGAGTTACCTTGGGGAATGGTATTTCCCGGCGGCGGCCCGCTGCCCCGACATCCATCACAGCTGTATGAGGCATTTCTTGAAGGTATCCTGCTCTTTGCAATTCTCTGGTCGGCACGAAAAAGGCCTTGGCAGGACAAAATGTTCTGGCCCCACGGAACTATCCTTGCCCTGTTTCTGGTCGGGTACGGGTGCCTTAGAATTATTGTGGAAAATTTCCGGGAACCGGATCAGCAGCTGGGATTTTTATTTGGCCTGATCACTATGGGCCAACTGCTCAGTAGTTTAATGGTGGGGTGTGGCTTACTGATCTGGAAAATACGATACGCATCGCAGTCGAAGCCACACCGATAACAGCTGCGGGAAAGTCAACCCACCCTGGTACAGAGATGCTTGCCGGGCCTGAACTTAACAACATTGTGGGCCGGAATAAGTATACTCTGCCCGGTCTGTGGATTTCTGCCTTTTTGTTCTGCCCTCTCAACCACCCTGAAGGTACCGAACCCCGAGAGGGTCACCCTTTCCCCCTTTTCCATGGCATCCGCCATATTTGCCAGCACCTGGTCGAGGGCCTGCTGAGCCCGAACCTTGGTCATGCCTCCGACCTCTGCTATTGTCGCAATAAGTTCACTCTTATTCATTTTTCTCCCACCTCTTTTCCGCTGAATAGAAAGACAACTACAAAGACGTCTGTATTTGTAGTCGCTACAGCAGAAAAAACAATTGTCGGATATACCGATTTTTTTCTAGGTATATATACCCAGTGGGGTCGTAAACAAATAATTGTTGTTCAATATCGGACAGTTAAAAATAGGCACTGTTACGGATCGTGAACAGAAGGTGTGGCGCGTGGTCAAAAAACAGAAAAATATTCTGTATAAAGGTACTTATCCCCACTTGCCTGGCGTTGCCTTTTAATCAGAGGAGACGAGGCCATGGCGGACGGCATAATTGACCAGATCAACACTGTTCTTCTTGTTGCATTTCTTGAGAAGATTAGAGCGGTGGTGATCGATGGTCCGCTGGCTCAAATTGAGATGTTTGGCCATTTTTTTGCTCGTAAAGCCCTTAACCACCAGTTGCAGAATTTCTTTTTCCCGTTTGGTCAATTCCTGAAAAGGACTTTTTTTCTCGGTTCGGTACATATTGATTACGTCATCGGCAAAATCATCCAACATAAACGGTGAAATATAATTCTTACCGGCCAGCACCTTTTCAATGGCAACCAACAACTCCTCATCCGAATCATCCTTCATAAGATACCCATCGGCACCGGCCGCCATAGCATTGTAGAAATACTGCTTATCTTTGTGCATGGTCAGTATAAGGATTTTGATACTGGGATATCTGCTCTTGACCAGACCGGTTGCCTCCATCCCCCCGATGCCGGGCATGGAAATATCCAGGATAATCAAATCAACCTCCGAGTCATCGAGAAAATCAAGAAGCTCCTTGCCGTTGCTCACCTCCCCTACCACCAGAAATCTGTCATTTTTTTTAATGATGTTTTTTATGCCATGGCGGATCAAGACATGATCATCGGCGAGCAGGATGCTAAAACTCTTATCTTCAGGTTTCATTTCTGCGCCTCCATTCAAGGGTTCCTCCTAATCATGAGCTCAATTCATTACCATTCATATCATTTTGAAAAGCTAAGCTTTATTGTCAGTGATAACAATACTTTTTTTGGAAATGCAGTCACACGACAATTTTGTGCATATCTTCATCTGACAAGTCCAATTTCTCTTGACTTTCTCCGCAGGAGCGCTTTGACTAGCTGTTCTGAAAAGATACGTTTTTCTAAGACTGAGCGGTTTTCATGTTTAGTACATTAAAAGGGTCAATTCCTTTTTATGAATATTTTCATTTTTTAATTTTATAAATGTTTCAAGGAGCTTAAACATGGAAGAAATCATCATATCACCTCATTATCAACATTCGTTTCAACAGTGGACGCATGGCGGCATTGCCTTCGCCATGCCCAAACCTTCCCCACCAATCCTTGGCCGACCGGTCAACTGTTACTCAAACGGAGTATTACCGTTGCAATGTTTTATTGAGTATCTCCATACATAATAAAGGATCAAGGTCAGGCTTGTTGCAGGTTTTCCTGCCAGATGAGCGCGGACGATAAAAGGTGAAACAATGATTCAGAAAATTTTTCCATTTCTTGCCTGGTTTGAAGATTATGACGCCGGTAAATTCAAGATTGATTTCCTTGCCGGTCTCACCGTAGCCCTCGTTCTTATCCCCCAGTCAATGGCCTATGCCCAGCTTGCCGGCCTGCCGGCATATTATGGTTTATATGCCGCTTTTCTACCGCCGATGGTGGCAGCACTTTTTGGTTCGAGCCGTCAGTTGGCAACCGGACCCGTGGCAGTCGTCTCTCTTATGTCGGCCGCATCTCTTGGCCCGCTTGCCACAGCCGGCTCGGCTCAATTTATCGCCTATTCGATTACCCTGGCGCTTACAGTTGGAATTTTTCAGTTTTCCTTGGGGGTCCTGCGCCTGGGACTGGTTGTTAACTTTCTCTCACATCCAGTAGTGAACGGCTTTACCAATGCCGCCGCCATTATTATCGCATCGTCGCAGTTTTCCAAATTTTTCGGGGTGTCGGTCGACTCCGCCACCCACCACTATGAGACGATGGTTCGTGTCATCCGGGCGGCAATGGACTACACTCATCTGCCCACTCTGCTGTATGGGGTCTCTGCCGTGGTCATTATGGTGACACTGAGAAAAATCAACCCCCGTATCCCCAATGTGCTGGTGGCCGTAACCATAACCACTGTCATTTCCTTTTTTACTGATTTTAACAATGATGCCAAGGTTGACGTCTCCGCGATTAATTCTCCGGCAATTGTTGAAAAGATATCCAAATTCAATAGCTTGGCCACCGAACTGGAAAGTTTGGGGGCGGAACGTACCGCCCTTGGAGTCCAGATAGATGAAGAGCTGAAGAAGCTGGAAAAAAAAGGCCATGGCAAGAGTGTTGAACTGATACAGTTGCAGAGTCAGACAGAACTCCTCACGCTGAAAATTGACGAAGCGAAGGAGCATATCCATCTGCTTCGAACAGAGCTGCGGTCAGTAAAGTTTGCAGGGGTACAGCAACAGAACAACCTCTCCCTTTATCCCAGAGATGCCGTTCCTCCAGGGGCAGCAACAGATGGAAATACCTGGAGATTGAAGGTCGGTAATTCTGCCCTTGATCTTGCCAACCTTCCCATGATGGGGGGAGGAGCAGTCGTCGGAAAGATCCCAGAAGGATTACCCAAATTTACCGTTCCCGAGCTGAGCTTGAAATCTTTTTTGAAACTTCTGCCGACGGCAATCATCATTTCCCTGCTCGGATTCATGGAAGCCATCGCCATTGCCAAGGCCATGGCAGCCAAAACCGGCCAGAAACTCAATCCCAATCAGGAACTGATAGGACAGGGACTCGGCAATATTATCGGCTCAATCGGTTCGAGCTACTCGGTCTCCGGCTCGTTTTCCCGGTCCGCCGTTAACCTCCAGGCGGGAGCGGTGACCGGAATCTCCTCGGTTGTAACCTCGGTGATGGTGGTCATTACCCTGCTGTTTTTTACGCCTTTGCTCTACCATCTGCCCCAGGCAGTGCTCGCCGCGGTCATCATGATGGCGGTTATCGGCCTGCTCAACGTCAGGGGCTTCATTCATGCCTGGAAGGCTCAATGGTATGACGGGGTCATTTCCATTCTCAGTTTTATCGTAACTCTCTACTTTGCCCCGCATCTTGACAAAGGGATCATGGTCGGGGTAATGCTGTCCATGATTGTCTTTCTCTATAAATCCATGCGACCGGTCGTTGCCCAGCTCTCCATGAATGAGGAAAACGTCTTAAAAAGCGCCGAACATTACCGTTTGAAAGGTTGCCGGCATATCTCCGTGGTTCGGTTCGACGGCGCCCTGTTCTTTGCCAATGCCAGTTACCTTGACGAACAGGTGGCAAAATTCAGGACCGAACAACCCGACCTGCGATATATCCTCCTTGATGCCCGGGGCATAAACGACATGGATGCATCTGGTGAGGAAGCTCTTGAAATGCTCTGCAAAAGGGTACGAAGTGCCAAGCTCGGTTTTGCAATGTGTGGCGTCAAGGGTCAGGTACTGAAGGTAATGGAACGAACGGGACTGATGGAGGAGATAGGCAGGAAGCACATGTATGCCGACAGCAAAACGGCTGTAGCGGCGCTGATCAATCAGATCCACAAAGGAACCGATCTGCCGGAGGCCGGTTGTAACGACTGCCCCCTGACCAAATACATCCCCGCAAACGCCTAACGCCGAATAGCGGAATTTATTTACAAGAGAATCAAGGTCGTGCGCCCCTCCGGTCAAGCAGGTCATCAAGCTGACCGGAGGGACGCATATTCCTGATCTGTCGCAGTATTGGTATTTTCTGAGACCATGGGACTCTGCTTGCGGTGGTCTTGTCCGACTGGTATAATCGCCGCTGTTTGTCCGTTTTTATCGTTAAATTCAACCAGGATTCACCAATGAAGAAACTGCTCTTGATATTCTTTATAACCTTTGTCTCCGGCACCTTGGCGTATGCCAGCAGTGGTCACGGGTCAGAGATAGATAGCACAAAACTCACCGGCTCCCTTTTCGGAATTCTTTCAGTCTTCCTTTTTGTTTTTGCCTACACCCTGGTGATTCTTGAAGAACAGCTCCATTTGAGAAAATCCAAACCGGTGCTTCTCGCTGCCGGAATCATCTGGATTCTGGTAGCTATAACTTTCAGTGGTCTTGGCGACCATCAAGCTGCAGAAGAGGCAATTCGCCATAACCTGCTTGAATACGCCGAACTGTTCCTCTTTCTCCTGGTGGCGATGACCTACATCAACGCCATGGACGAACGTAATGTCTTTCAGGCTTTGCGATCCTGGCTGGTGACCCGCGGCTTCTCCCTGCGTGTCGTTTTCTGGGTTACCGGTTTTCTGTCCTTTATTATTTCACCGGTTGCCGACAACCTCACCACCGCCCTGCTGATGGGTGCGGTGGCCATGGCGGTTGGCGGCAGTGATAAAAAGTTTATTTCCCTTGCCTGCATCAATATCGTCATCGCTGCCAATGCCGGCGGAGCCTTTTCACCCTTTGGCGATATCACGACGCTGATGGTCTGGCAAAAAGGCGTTATCCAATTCCACGAATTTTTTGACATCTTCATCCCCTCGCTAGTCAACTGGGGGATTCCTGCCATCATTATGAATTTTTTCATCAGCAGAAAAACGCCGCAACCGAGCAAAGACCAGTATGTTATGAAACTTGGTGCCAGAAGAATCATGTTTCTCTTTCTTCTCACCATTACTACTGCCGTTTCCTTTCATAATTTTCTTCACCTGCCGCCGGCAGCGGGGATGATGCTCGGTCTTGGTTATCTTGGTTTTTTCTCTTTCTATCTGAAGAAAAAAGAACACCGGGATTACGATGTCGACGACAATCCACTGGCGCAGCAAACCTATCATGTCAAACCTGAACCGTTTGATCTCTTTCGTAAGGTTGCCAGGGCGGAATGGGATACCCTGCTGTTCTTTTACGGCGTCATTCTCTGCGTCGGCGGGCTGTCGCAATTCGGCTATCTGGCGTATGTCTCCAAATTTCTCTACCTTGATCTTGGACCGACCACGGCCAACATCATGGTAGGTATTCTGTCTGCCATCGTTGATAATATCCCGGTAATGTTCGCTGTCCTGACCATGCATCCGGACATGTCCCACGGACAATGGCTACTTGTCACCATGACTGCCGGGGTCGGGGGCAGCCTGCTGTCGATCGGTTCTGCCGCTGGAGTGGCCCTGATGGGCGCTGCCAGGGGCACCTACACCTTCAACGCGCATCTGAAATGGGCACCGGTCATCGCGCTTGGCTACGCGGGATCAATCCTCTGCCATCTTTTTATCAATGCCAGCCTGATGTAAGATCCACTGGAAACCTGCATGGATATATCTGCTGACTGCACTCTCCCCCTTCCTGTCACCTGGGAAGAGTGCAGACTGCGGGGCTGGTCTCACCTTGATATCCTGCTGGTAACCGGTGATGCCTATATTGACCATCCTTCCTTTGGCGTAGCCCTTATCGGCAGGCTGCTCGAAAGCCATGGTTATCGGGTGGCGATCCTCGCCCAGCCCCGTTACGATTCGTCAATAGATTTCAAGAAATTTCCTGCCCCAAGACTGTTCTGCGGTATTACCGCAGGCAATCTTGACTCCGTTGTTGCCAACTATTCCGGCAACGGTAAGGTGCGCGACACCGATGCCTATTCCCCGGACGGTAATCCCTGGCGGGGGACCGAGCGGATAAAAACAGAACGGCGACGGCCGGATCGAGCCAGCCTGATCTACACCAGTCTTGCCCGTGCGGCGTTTCGGAATGTTCCGATTGTCCTCGGCGGTATTGAGGCCTCGCTCCGGCGTTTTGTCCATTATGACTTTAAACAGGACAAACTCCGTTCTTCCTTTCTGACCGATGCCAAGGCGGATCTGCTGGTCTATGGCATGGGCGAAAAAGCTATCCTTGCCATAGCCAAGCGGTGTGCCCGGAAGGAGTCTCTTTCCGGCATAGCAGGCACCTGTCAAAGATTAACCGACAAAGAGCTGCAGGAGAAGTTCCCGGAACAGTTTTCTGCTCATCTTCCTGATCTCGGAGAAAAACACACAAAGGAGTTTTTTTTCCTCCCCTCCTGGGAACATATTATAGCCGAGAACCACTACTTTCTTGAGGCGGAGATGGCAATAGACCAGCACTCACGGGCCTCGTCTTCCCGCATCATCCTGCAGCGGCAGCAGACCCACTGGGTGGTGCAGCATCCTGCTCCACAGCCTCTTACTCCAGCCGAACTGGATGCACTGTACAGTCTGCCATACACCAGGCGTCCGCATCCGGCTGGCCAGGAAATCCCGGCTTACAGGATGATCAGGGATTCTGTGACCATAGTTCGGGGTTGTGCCGGTAACTGCTCCTTCTGTGCCATTACCAGGCATCAGGGACCGGCGATTATCTCACGCAGCAGAGAATCCATCGCCGGGGAATGCAGGCGTATTGCCAAAATGGACTATTTTGCCGGCACCATCAGTGACCTTGGCGGGCCGACCGCCAATCTCTACGGCACCCACTGTGCCATAGGTTCATGCAAGAAACGCGATTGCCTGTATCCACAACCCTGTCAGCACCTGGTGATCGACGAAGATATTTTTCTCCGGTTGCTTGACGAGATTTCCGCCATTGACGGCATCAGAAGGGTGTTCATCTCTTCCGGCCTGAGAATGGAACTCCTTTTGCGAACACCACGCCTGCTGAAAAAGATTATCAAGGAACATACCCCGGGAGCATTGAAGATTGCCCCTGAGCACACTGATGACGAGTTGCTGCGTCTCATGCACAAAGAGCCACATGCCTTGCTGCAGAGGTTCGTGGCCGAATGCCGCACAATTGCCAAAGCACTCGGTAAGAAGAACATGGAGTTCACCCCCTATGTCATCACCGCTCATCCGGGGTCAACGACGAAGCACGCAGAAAAACTTGCTCGGGATACGCAGCGGCTTGGCCTGAAGATCAGGAAATTTCAGGACTTCACCCCCACCCCCGGCACAATCTCAACAGCCATGTATGTCACTGGCCTGAAGCCGGGATCAAAGCAAAGACTGACAATTCCACGAAAGCAGTCGGACAGGCAGAAGCAGCGTCGTATAGTGGAGAAGACTTTACAGAAAAAAAATATTGGTTTCAGAAAAATCAACACACGAAGAAAAAAGTAGCCGGACACAGGGCAAACGACCACCTTTGCCCTATTCGGCTTCTTTATAATAATTCCCGTAGTAATATTGGTTTTTGTAGACCAGTCTCTTGGCAATAAAATTACTTTTATGGTCATTATAGATGACACCGATGATCTTTTCCCTGCCAATATCCATGATGAATTTCTCAAGCAGGATTCGGTTGGAAACCCCCTGCCTGACAACAAGCACAACTCCATCAACCGCCTGAGCGAGCACTATTGACTCAGAGGCAACCTCAAGAGGAGGGGTGTCAAAAATAATATACCTGTCGGGATAACGGGAAGCCAGTTCCTCCACGAGATTGAGCATACGTGTTGAACCAAGGAGCTCGGCCGGATTAACTGGTGGCTTGCCGCTGGCCAGAATTGTCAGTTTCTCTAGCGATGTTTTTTGAAGAAGAGAAGGGAGGTCACCGCTCTCCTGCAGGTAATCGGTCAAACCCCTTTTAGCTGGCAGCCCAAAGAGTTGGGCAAGAGAGGGAACTCGAAGATCGCAATCAACCAGCAGGGAATGTTGGTCAACTCCCTGGGCCAGGGCAATACCGAGATTCGCCGAGACAAAACTTTTCCCCTCCTGCGGTAGAGCAGAGGTAACCATAATGGTTCTCGGTGCCGGCCTGCCATCCTGCGGCAGGAGAATTTTTGACCGCAGCACCCGGAAAGACTCGGCTGTTCTGCTGGAAAAACTGGCAACCTTGGCCAGCCGCTCGTCCCACTCTGGCGAGATTTTCGTTTCGTCCGGGCCAACATCCCCCGTAACAGTCTTTTCTTTTTCACGTCTAGGTCCAGATATCTCGACCGATCTCACCAAGCCTTCTGGTCGTGTATCATCAACCGGTGTCTGCACATCCAGGTTATAGCCTGATTTTCCCAGTACTTTTGAGGTCTTTCCCATGTCTATTTCTTAATACAGAGTATGATATTTATCCGGCAGTCATGCACAATTATTAGAGAATGATTAATCCCCTCATCCAAGCAACTGCAAAGAGCGCCACAACGAGTCCAGCCCCAAGCAGCAACAGACAGACGGTGAGAAACAGCAACCATCTCTTTTTTCTCAATTCGGCCTGAGTCTCAATATACGGGATGGTAATTAGAAGTGGAATTCCGAGCGACTGTTCAATAGTCTCTGGATCTCGGAAGGAAGCATCAAACAGATCCAGACCGAGAACTCCACCTACGCCAAGGCCAAGGCCAAGTATGACACTCATTCCAATAATTTTCAGAAAATTCGGCTTAACAGGTTTTCCCGGATAGCGACCTGGGTCCTCAATTTTAAACTGGCTTCCTCTTTGTCTTTCCTCAAGATTCAGCATTGATTCGGCTTGAAGATTCTGAGCCACTAGACTGTCGTAATGTTTTTTGAGCTGGTCATACTCCCTTGTCAGCGAGGACCATTCCGCCTCTCTTGCCGGGGCGGCCGCAACCCATTTTTCATATTGCTCGATTCTTTTACTCAGCTGTTCTTTTTCATTTTTCAGGTTGGCGATATTTAATTTTATATCCTTACGCTGCGCTTCCAGCTGTAACAAAACCTGATCGTAGGATTGATTCAGATTCCTCGTGTTCGGCCTTTGCGCAACACCGGATGAAGGGGCGGCAGGTTTATCATTTCTGCCATTGGTTCCACCTTCTACTTCTGCCTCCAATTTAGCAATAAGTTTTCTGATTCTGATGATTTCCGGATGTTTTTCGGTATATTTCAATAACAACGATTCCAGCGTCGAGCGCAAATTTGCCAAGCGTTGAGCACTGTCCACCTCACCATCGTCCGTAACAGGTCCGGTAGGATGCTGCACCAGCATCTTTCTATTGTTTATCTGATCCTGAATGAGAATGAGAGTTCTCTCCAGATCCTGAATACTCTCCTGCCGACCTTGATATTGCACCTGCAGGGCGGCCAGCTGGGCCATATTTGCCTCTCGATGTTCAGGCATCTCGTTGAAATTTTTTAGCTTATAGTCACGCATGGCATTTTCCTTTTCATCCATGACTTTCTTTGCCATCTCCAACTCTTGTTTGGTATATGACGAGGTGTCCAATGCTCGTTCCTGACGATACTTCAGGTTTTCCTCGATGAATTTAGCGGCAATGGCGTTAGTCGCTCTGACAACTTTATCCGGCCGGCTGCCGGAAAACGTTATGGTGAAAGTATCGCCATGACTTGATGGCTTTATCTTGATGTTTCTTTTAAATATTCCAACGACATCCTCTATCGGCATTACTTTCCGTAATCCGGAATAAAGATCAAGGTCCACGATGATTTTTTCCAGGTTGGTCCTACTAACCACTATCTGGCTGAGGGTATTGACAATATCACCAATTTTGGATTCCACATCAGGCGACAGTCTATTGGGATTTATCTTCTGCTGTTGATAACTAAGCAGACTTGTCGATTGATATACTTTTGGTGACCGCAGGTAAATCCCCAAACCGACCGGCAAACTCAGCAGCAATAAACTGATGATAAATACCTTTCTTCTGAAAAGCAGGTCGAGATATTTGTTTACCAATTGTCGTTGATTGATATCCATGGAAGAATGATCCCTGAAGTAGGCTATTTTATTCTATTGAACTGATGATATTCAGTGTAGCATTTTCAAAAGCAGAACCGAAACTTCTTTTTAACACCACGACGATAATACACAAAATTCCCTGCATCGTACGACTGCAGGATGCTGTTGATCAGCTCTCTTGCCCCTAAGACAATCCATTTACAGAAAGTCATCAGGTGAAAATGTCACGACGTCAATAATTCGCTCACTGTTCAGGCCAATCATGAAAAGCCGGTCAAGTCCCATGGCAATACCAGCCGCGGTATCCAGCCGTTCAAGGTCTTCAAGAAAGCGCTCTGGCATGATTGCCTTACGGCCGGTTTGAGCTTTGATTGTCGTTATCTCATCTAAAAACCTTCTCCGCTGCTCCTCGACATCAGTAAGTTCCGAAAATCCGTTGGCCAGCTCTATCCCCTTGATGTAGAGCTCAAATCGCTCGACAACTTTAGGGTTGTCTATTCCGGTTCTGGCCAAAGAACCTAGTTCAACAGGATAATCGTACAAAAAGACCGGAGAATTAAAACCCAGGTGAGGCTCGATGTTCTCGACCAGAATCTCTTCGAAGCTGCTGTCCATAAGCGCCTGATCCAGGTCAATCGGGCTGTATCGGGTAAACGCTTCGGCAACCGTTAATCTCTCCCATTGGGTACCCAGATCAATTCCTGAAAAAAATGATATTCCTGTCAGGCCGCTTGTTTCCTGCCACTCCATCAGATTCAGGAGGAGAAAGTGAAACAGGGCCTCACAATCGTGCATCAGCCGGTAATAATCTACACCCGTCCTGTACCACTCCAGCATCTTGAACTCTTCAAGATGCAGCCGGCCCCGCTCTTCCTTACGAAAGCAGGGACAGATTTGAAAGATCTTACTGTTGCCTGCGGCCAGTAATCTTTTCATGCAGAGTTCCGGTGAAGTCTGCAGGTACTCCTTCTCGGACTCGAGTGGGACTATATTACTTTCCGGAATATATATCGGCTGGCGAAGAGGAGTATCGACTTCGAGAAAACCGTGTTGATGAAAAAATGATCTGATCAAACGAAAAAAGGCCGCACGCAGGTGCAGCCCTTCTCTGCCAAGCATGGAATTTTACTCTTTTACTCGGGTAACATATTGCCCGGTTCGCGTATCGATCTGAATTTTATCCCCTTCTTCGACGAAAGGCGGTACTTGCAGCTCATAGCCGGTCTGAACCATAACCGGTTTGGTGTCATTACCGGAGGTGTCGCCTTTTGCCCAGGGATCGGCTCTGGTTACTTCCAGATTGACAAAGATCGGCAGGGTGACATCAATTGGCTGCCGGTCGTAAAACAGCACCTCTACCTCCATATTATCGATAAGAAAATTGACATTTTCACCAAGCTGCTCCTTGGTCAAAAAGAGTTGTTCATAATTTTCGGTATCCATAAAATGATACTCTTCACCCTGGCTATAGAGGAACTGCATCTTCTTTTCATCGAGGTCGGCTTTCTCGAATTTATCGTTGGAACGATAGGTCTTGACGAGCTGGTTGCCGGAAATCATATTCCTCATCTTTGTTCGATACAGAGCCTGTCCTTTGCCAGGCTTGGAGAACTCAAAATCGGTTACAATATACGGACTCCCATCTATCTGTACTTTCAGTCCTTTTCTTAAATCAGATGCACTATACATCGTACTTCTCCATCATAAATTTCAGGTTTTTACGAGTTTGTTAACCTTGAGAAAGCTCGGTCCGAATGATGAGCCCGAGGATCAACGGCACTGTCTAGAACATTATAATATACCTGTCTTTTGCTTTATTCTGCAAGAGTTAAAAAATGAGATCTCACCCATACAGGCAATCCTGCATTCTTTTATGGCTTATTTCCGGTCCTTTCACATCAGCCGGAAAAATTGATATATTTTTTCAATGCGGACATTGAGGCTCCGGGTATAATAGCCGGATGAATCAGTCAACGTCAAAAGCTATACGGACCATTGGAGTGCTGTCTGATACCCATCTCCAATCGGTAAATGAACCCTTTCTAAGGCAATGCACTGCCGCCTTTGCAGGATGCGACACGATCATTCATGCCGGGGATCTGATCGACCTTGCCATCCTGAACGCCTTCCAGGGCAAAGAGGTTCATGCGGTCTGCGGCAATATGTGCAACAGAGCGACCAGGCAGGTATTGCCGGACAAAGTGCAGATTGTCCTTGCCGGCTACTCCATCGGTATATGCCATGGAACCGGCCCGGGCCATAATATCGAGGAGAGAGTTTTCGAGCAATTTCCAGAGGCCGGTTGTATTGTCTTTGGTCACACCCATCAGGCTCTTTGCCGAAAGATCGGCCATACCCTGCTGCTCAATCCTGGAAGTTTTCTTAGCACAGGACGATACGGAGCAGCCGGAACATATGGTCGTATTACGATAGACGAAAACGGTCTCAACGCTTCAATACACACCCTGCCAGATCAGCTATGAAAACCCTCTGGACTCCATGGCGGCTTGAGCATGTCCTGGGCAAGGCAGCAAAACCCGTCGGCTGCCTCTTTGAACCCGAAGGAGATGATGAAAAGGCCAGGAAAGAGGCCCTTCTCCTCTTTCGCAACCCTGAGGTAGTCGTGCTGATGAATCGTTTTCCATACGCCAACGGTCATCTCCTGGTAGCGCCAGTCCGACACCTGAGCTGCATCACCGAGCTGACGAAATCTGAAAATTATGCCCTTATGGAAATGGTAAAGCAAGCAACTGCTATCCTGAAAAAGCATCTCAAGCCAGACGGCTTCAATATCGGCTGCAACATAGGGGCAACTGCCGGTGCGGGAATTGCCGATCATCTGCATTTCCATATCGTCCCGCGTTGGGATGGTGACCACAACTTTATCACAGTGCTGGCAGATCTCAGAACAATCCCGGAACACATTGACGCAACCTTCGACCGGCTTTTACCTGATTTTTCTGATCTTCATAACAAAAAAGCATGACGACAACGACACAACTCACTCCCATGCTGCAGCAGTACCTTGAAATTAAGGGGCAGCATGATGATACGATACTGTTCTACCGGATGGGGGATTTTTACGAGATGTTTTTCGACGACGCAATCGTCGCCTCGAAAATACTCGGCATCACCCTCACCTCAAGAAACAAAAAAACCGATGCCGTGCAGGTGCCGATGTGCGGCATACCATATCATGCCGCACAAACGTATCTGGCAAAACTGATCAAGGCAGGCCGCCGGGTTGCCATCTGCGAGCAGACTGAAAACCCGGCGGAAGCAAAAGGCATCGTCAAGAGAGAAGTCATCCGCATCATCTCACCCGGAGTCGTTACCGATGATCAACTCCTCGATGGGAAAAGCAACAATTATGTCAGCTCCCTGGCAGTAAAAGATATCGGGGGCAAGAGGGTGTACGGGGTCAGTTTTCTCGATATCAGCACCGGTGAATTTCTGGTTGGGGAATACAGCGAGAAAGGTGAAGGCGGAGAGGTCATTCTTGACCAGTTGACCCGTCTCTTGCCTTCGGAACTGCTGGTATCGGTTTCAGAGCAGGATGCACTCGATCCTTTGCTGCAGCAGATCAGCACCTTGATCCCCGGCTTATGCATTACCGTCCGCGATAACGCCAATTACGATCTTGGTACAGCGGAGGAACTGCTCCACGATCATTTCGGGGTGGTCACTCTCGATGGTTTCGGCTGCAGTCGCTTTACCTGCGGTATCATCGCCGCCGGTATCTTACTGGACTATATTCGGGAGACCCAGAAGACGGCAATTGACCATATCGAGAAATTGACTCCCCTTGATACCAATTCCATCCTGCATATTGACGATTCTTCAAGACGTAACCTGGAGCTGACTCAGACAATAGTTGGCGGACAACGCCAGGGCTCCCTTCTCTTTATCCTCGATCATACCTGTACCCCGATGGGTGCCCGGCTGCTGCGGCATAATCTCCTCTTTCCCCTGCAGGACAAAGAGCGAATCGTCAACCGGCTGGATGCGGTCACTTTCTTTTTTAACAACAGCACTGTCCGTAAGGAACTGCGCACTCTGCTGGAACAGGTGTACGACCTGGAGAGGCTCAACAGCCGGATGATTCTCGGCTCAGGCAACGGCCGGGATATGCTGGCCATGAAAAAATCTCTTGCTTCACTTCCCGCCCTATATTCCCTGCTGGGCCAGTGCGACACTCGAAAACTGATCGATATTCGAGAACAATTTGAATGTCTCACTGATCTTTATGACTTGCTGGAACGATCGGTGCACGAGGAAGCCCCTATCACCCTTCGCGAGGGCCATCTCATCAAAAATGGTTACAACGCTGAGCTCGATGAGCTCGTTCTGCTGCTGCGCGACGGGAAAAAACTTATCCTCGAGCTCGAGGCAAAGGAACGAACGGCGACCGGCATTGCCAAGCTTAAAATCGGGTTCAACAAGGTTTTCGGCTATTTCATTGAGGTAAGCAAAATTCAGGCAGACAAAGTCCCCGATCACTACATCAGGAAACAGACCCTGGTGAACGCCGAACGGTTCATTACGCCGGAACTGAAAGAGTTTGAGAGCAAGGTCCTCGGGGCAGAAGACAGGCGCGTAGAGCTGGAATATCAGCTCTTTCTGGCCATTCGCGAACAACTGGCTGCCAGCAGCAGTCGTATACTGAAAACCGCTCATCTGCTCGCCCAGATAGATTTTCTCTCAGCCAACGGTGAGATGGCCCATAAATATAATTATCGCCGACCGGAAATGAACAACGGCGATGAAATCTTGATTGTCGAAGGCAGGCATCCGGTCATCGAACGGACCCTGCCGTCGGGTAAATTTGTTCCAAACGATGTACATCTAGACCAGACCGCCAATGAAGTCCTCATCATAACCGGTCCGAACATGGCCGGAAAATCTACCGTACTGCGCCAGACTGCGCTCATTGTCCTCATGGCCCAGATGGGCTGTTATGTCCCGGCCCAAAGTGCAACTATAGGGATCGTTGATCGAATCTTTACCCGGGTCGGGGCCATGGACGATTTACGCCGCGGCCAGTCGACTTTTATGGTGGAGATGAGCGAAACCGCCAATATCCTCAACAACGCAACGGAAAAAAGCCTGGTAATCTTAGATGAGATCGGCAGAGGTACATCGACCTACGATGGCTTATCCATTGCCTGGTCCGTCGCCGAAGACCTGGTCCAAAAAAACGGCAAAGGGGTAAAAACACTTTTTGCCACCCATTACCACGAACTTACTGAGCTGGCCAAGACCAACAGGCGGGTGCAAAACTACTCTATTGCCGTCCGGGAATGGCAGGACAATATAATTTTTCTCCATAAACTGGTGAAAGGCGGAACCAGTCGAAGTTACGGAATTCAGGTTGCCGGGCTCGCCGGAGTGCCGGATACCGTTGTCCGCCGCGCGGAAGAAATCCTGCGGGACATTGAGCTTGGTAAATTCGGCCATACGACAACTCCACTTTCAGGTCGAAAGACATCAGCGAAAATCAAAAAGCACCCGGATCAGCTGTCACTTTTCACCCCGCCAGCCGACCCGATACGAGACCTGCTCCAGGAAATAAACCTTGATCAATGTGCCCCACTTGATGCCCTGAACACCCTGTACGCTCTCAAGGACATGCTGAAAAACTGAGAATCTTGCTCGACCGGAGATTGATCCACTCCCTTTTTTTCCTCAATCTTTCAGCGAAAATCCGATTGGACTGTCGATTCCTAACGTTACAATATAGTTTTTTATGACATAATCAGCATTAATGGTTGTAACTCCGATGAATTATGTCATTATTTACTTTACCTTGGCCGATTTTTTTGAGTATACTGATAATGGTTCCTGTTCATTGTTGACAAAAAGGAAACATATTGGCCAGGATGATTTCAGACGGGGGACCTTTTTTATTTACCATGCGCAGTAAACCCATCTTTATCTACTGTATAGTAATTTTGCAGCTGCTCCTTTTGCCGTTCGGACTCATAGCTGCCGGCAATGAGTCAGAGAATTCCGAGTCTATCTCCAAGCGATACGAAGAGGCAAAATTCTATTATAACCAGCTCCAGACCGATGAGACGCTCGCCGGGTCCCGCGAAAACTGGTTGAAGGGGACCAGAAATTTTCGCCGGATATATCTCTCCGGTCCGAAATCCAAGCTTTCACCTACCTGTCTTTTTATGTTGGGACGGGTTTACGGGGATATGTATGACCACTTTCAGGAAAGTAAGGACCTTGGAGAATCGGCCTCCTATTTTAAAGATGTCATAAGACTCTTCCCGCAGCATCGCCTGGCCGACGATGCGTATTTCGCCCTTGCCCGCATCGCCCTTGATAAAAAGAACAATCCCCGAAAAGCTGCTGATTATCTCAGCGAAATTATCTCCAAATACCCCGTGGGCGACATGTATCCCATGGCAGAGGATTTATTGAAACTTCTTTCCAAAGAGCATGACATACCTCTGCCCAAAATCATGACTTCCTCTTCCGATGAGAATAATCTGAGCTATGTCCTGCCCGTCAAATACTGGTCCTCGGACGATTATACCCGGGTGGTAATCATGGCCTCCAGCCCGGTCAATTATAAGGAAATTCTGCTTAAAGAAACCGAGGACTCACCCAGAAGGCTCTATATTGACTTCAAGAAAAGCTACATTGAACCACAATATCGAGCCCCCGTTCCGATTGAAGATGGGCTTCTGCGGAGTATCCGTACCGGCCAGTTCAGCCCCGATACGGTCCGGGTCGTTCTTGATATTGAATCGATCGGCAGCTATAAGATTTTCAGCCTCCCTGATCCGTTTAGGGTTGTCATTGATGTACATGGCAAGAAACAGCCCGTCGTAGCTGCTCCGCCTCTCGCCCTGGTCAGCAGCAAGAAAAAGATAATAAATCTGCCATTGGCAAAACCTGATAAGAATGCTGAGATTGTCGTCTTAAGAGAGACCAAGAAGGTTGCCTTTTCGGCGGCGGCCTCAATATCCAAAAAAGACAGCAGGGATGAGATTCCGCCGTCCACTACACCTCTTTCGCTGGCACAGCAGTTAGGACTTGGGGTTAAAAAAATAATTATTGACCCGGGGCATGGCGGCAAGGATCCAGGCGCTATGGCTTTTGGCCTGAAAGAAAAAGATATTGTCCTCAATATTGCCAAACAACTCGCTCCCGTTCTGGAAAAAGAGCTGCACTGTAAAGTCATTCTCACCAGAGACCACGATGTTTTTGTCCCCCTCGAAGAACGCACGGCAATTGCCAACACGCAAAATGGTGATCTCTTTATTTCTCTACATATCAATGCTCACCCTTCAGCCAAGGTCCACGGAGTAGAGACCTATTACCTTAACCTGACCACCAATGCAGAAGCCATGCGGGTAGCCGCAAGAGAAAACGCCACTTCCACCCACCAGATGAGCGATCTTCAGGATATTCTTTCCGATATACTGAAGAATTCCAAGATCAATGAATCCTCGCGTCTGGCCCAACAGGTCCATAACTCCATTGTCACCGAGGCCCAGAATGGCGGCTACACCGATATGAAAAATCTAGGCGTCAAACAGGCGCCCTTCTATGTTTTAATTGGCGCCCAAATGCCGGCGATCCTGATCGAGATAGCCTTTATCAGTAACGCAAAGGATGTCAAAAATCTGAAGGATCCTAATTTTGTGACGATGCTGACCCGAGAGATTTCCTTTGGAATCCGGGCATATGTAAGCGATACCACGGCACAGCTTTAACCCGGAGTTATCATGAACATTGTGTCATTTTATCTAAAATCGAATTTTCATAAGGCATACACATAAATTCCTTATTATTCAAAATATACACACAATGTTCACCAAAGGTCAGTCTATACGGCATCATCTCCTTCAGTATCAGTATTTTGCAACCAAGCAGAGAAGACTATAGTTTATCTGGAAAAAACTTCGAACCTGACGCCGCCTGAACTGATGACAAATCCGAGCAAAAGTGTTCGAATAAATTCACCCTGTACGCAGGCATAAAAAAAGGGTCGTTCTCTTGGAAAGAGAACGACCCTATGTACTCCGTGTTGCAATTCGGCTACCGTCCAGCCACCTTCAACCTGGCCAGAGCACGCTGCAGAGCTACTTCCGCCCTTCTCCGGTTGAAATTATCCGTCTGCTGAGCAGCCTGAGCAAGTCGTTTTTCTGCTCTCTCTTTTGCTCTCATTGCCCGTTCTACATCAATTTCATTGCCGACTTCAGCACTCTCAACGAGAAAGGTTATCTTATTGTTTGAAACCTCGCAGAATCCCCCACTGACCATCAGAGACTCACGTTTATTGCCCTTCTCATATGTCAGAGTACCAATTTTGATTGTCGACAGAAAAGGTGCATGATTGGCAAGTACACCGAAGTCACCACCGTAACCGGGCGCATTAACGATATCTACATCTTCGTTAACCTTCGCACCGCTTGGCGTAACGACTTCAAGTCTAATCTGTTGTCCCATCGAATTGTCCTCTTGAGCAAATTTTTAGTACCCTGACCCAGGAAGTCATTCCCCGTAGTAGAAGAATGACTTCGTCGAGGTACTTATCCCTTCTAAAATCAATCGATTATTCCTTGGATTTGGCGTCTTTGGCTACAGCCTCGTCAATCGATCCGACCATATAGAAGGAGTTTTCATTGAGATCATCGTGCTTGCCTTCAAGGATTTC
>Ga0055480_10000016_pt1 | contig 49524 bp, 36 predicted proteins | sample Muzzi_PWB_D2_FD_57935 | JGI IMG/M metagenome (GOLD analysis project Ga0055480, IMG submission 57935) | Wetland microbial communities from San Francisco Bay, California, USA, that impact long-term carbon sequestration - Muzzi_PWB_D2 | ecosystem: Environmental > Aquatic > Marine > Wetlands ... | reverse complement strand
CGCCAGGATCGAATCCCTGCACAGGAAGTCGATCTTGATCTGCATGTCGTAGCCCATCCAGCCGAAGATGTCGAGATTGTCCCAGCCCTCTTTGTTGTCCCCACGCGGCGGGTAGTAGTTGATCCGCACCTTGTGGTACATGTCGCCATACAGCTCCGGGTACATCTTCGGCTGCAGAATGTGTTCCAGCACGCCGAGCTTCGACTCTTCCTTCGTCTTGAAACTCTCGGGATCGTCGAGAACCTCGCCGTCGCGGTTCCCCAGGATGTTCGTTGAGAACCAGCCGTTCAGCCCGAGCATCCGCGTTTTCAGGCCGGGCGCCAGGATGGTCTTCATCAAGGTCTGCCCGGTCTTGAAATCTTTGCCTCCGATCGGGACCTCGTGGCGCTTTGCGAGCTCGAGCATCGCCGGAAGATCGACCGTCAGGTTCGGCGCGCCGTTGGCGAACGGGATGCCCTCCTGCAGGGCCGCCCACGCGTAGAGCATCGAGGGAGCGATCTGGTCGTGACTGTCGCGCAGGCCTTGCTCGAAGGACTCGATCGAGGCGTGCACTTCAGACGGCTGCAGAAAGATCTCCGTCGAAGCCGCCCATACGATCACCAGCCGGTCGCACTGATTGCGCGCCTTGAACTCCCGCATGTCGGCGCGCAGCTGCTCCATCAGGTCGTACTTGCTGTCACCTGATTTCACGTTGGGGCCGTCGAGCTTCTTCACGTACTTCCGATCGAACACGGCCGGCATCGGCTCGATGGACTTCAGGTAGTCGGCCATCGGCTCCACGTCCTCCGGCCTGAGGACGCCGCAGTTGACGGCCGACTCGTAGGCGTCGTCCGGGATCGGATCCCAGGCGCCGAACACTATGTCGTCTAGGTCGGCGAGGGGAACGAACTCCTTCACGAGCGGTGTCCGATTCTCCGTGCGCTTTCCGAGCCGGATCGTGTTCATCTGCGTCAGTGAGCCGATCGGCTTGCTGAGCCCGCGCCGGATGGACTCCACACCGGCGATCGTCGTCGTCGAGACCGCCCCCAGCCCGACGAGCAGGACGCCGAGCCTCCCCTCCGCCGGCTGAATGTCGCGTTCGTTCTGCTGCTGCATGTCGTGACGTCTCCTGGAAAATCGAAAAGTGCGAACGCCGGCGGGGCCGGCGTCGCTCGTTCAGGTGTTGGGACCGCGCCCGGAAGGTCCCTGGTGGACGGCCCGTCCGACGGCCACGCCCTCGGGCCGGGTATGGCGGTACACCCACCAGATACGCTGCAGGACCGTCAGGTTCGTCAGCACGGCCAGTGCGATGAGCACGCCCTTGAGCACGACACCGCCGTTCTGTTCGCCGAAGATCAGCGCGGCCAGCCCGATCAGGATCACGCGTTCGGCCCTCTGCATCAATCCGATCGAGCACTCGATGCCGAGCGCTTCGGCCCGGGCCCGGGTGTAGCTGATCATCAGCGAGCCGGCCATGGCCAGCAGAACCGTGTAGATCATGCCCACGTCGCCGAGCACGAGCCGGTAGTCGTTATACAGCGACAGCAGGCCCATGTAGACGACGATCTCCGACAACCGGTCGAGGGTCGAATCGTAGAAGGCCCCGAACGGAGACGCGAGGTCCGTGCGCCGGGCCACGGTCCCGTCGAACAGGTCGAACACACCGCCGACCAGGATGAGCGCTCCGGCCGTCCTCACCTCATGCTGGTGAAAGAAAAATCCTGAGCTGCACGTGATCAGGAAGCCGAGCGTGCTCAATGTGTTCGGATGAACGCGCCAGCGCGTGAGCGCGGATGTCACCGGCTCCAGGGCGGCGCGGAGACCCCGTTCCCCGAGGTCGCGAAGACGCTTGATCAAGGAATGACGATCCGGCTCTCTTCTCCGGCCCGGATCCCTGACCCGATCGACTCCTGGACCTTTTCCATCAGCCGGTCGAAGTTGGCCTGGGCCGCTACGAGCGCCTGGTACCGGGTGCTGGCCTGTAGCTCCTCGCTCAGCTTCTCCAACTCGTTGCGCTTCTCCTCGGGCGGCTCCTCACCCCGTTCCATTTGCTGCAACATGCTCTGCTGCAACTGCCGCATTGCGTTGATCCGCTCCGTGACCTCGCGGTCATCGCCGATCTCGCGGTGAGCCTTCTTCAGTCGCTCGTATTCGGGCATCTGGGAGACGAGGCGTCCGACCTCTTCGGCCCGCTCCACGATGCGCTGTTTCGTATTGGATTCCATGTGTCGGCTCGGTTTCGAGTCCGGTTTTCGTGCGGTTGTCGATGAACGCAGGAGTATAGCGGGAACGCGACGGGCGCGCGACGCGAGACCGCGTCCCCTCAACCCCTGCGGGCCGTCACGAACCGATCCCGGCCTGCGAGGTCCGCGTGCAGGCGGACGGACGACCAGCCGGGGTTCGCTTCGAAGACCGCGACGGCCGACGCCCCCTGCCCGGCCCCGATCTCCAGGAACACGTGCGCACCGGATGCCAGGTGTCGCGGCGCCCCGGCCGCGATGCTGCGAACCAGGTCGAGGCCGTCCGCACCGCCGGCCAGCGCTGCTCGCGGTTCGTGCTCGCGAACCTCGCGGGACAGCCTCTCGAGCTCGTCGTCGCGGACGTACGGCGGATTGGAGACGAGGAGGTCGAATATTTCCCCGTCCTCCAGCGCCTCGAACGGGTCTGCGCCTGTCCGCCGCACCTCGAAGCGAGCGGCCGTCACGCCGACCAGGTCACGGTTCTCCCGGGCCTGCTCCAGCGCTTCCTCCGAAACGTCGAGACCCACGGCACGCTCCACCAGGCCTTCCACGACCAGTGACAGGGCGATCGCGCCGCTGCCGGTGCCCACGTCGAGCGCGAGTTCGGCGGGCGGGCGGGCGTCCGGTCGCGGAACCGTGCGGACACCGGCGGGATCCGGCGGTCCACGCCGGAGCTGCCGGACGATGAGGTCGATGAGTTGCTCGGTCTCGGGCCGGGGAATCAGGGCGCGGCGATCGGCCCGCAGGACGAGGCCACGGAACGGCGCCGTGCCCTCGAGGTGCTGCAAAGGTTCGCCCGCGGTCCGTCGGGCCGTGAGTCGGGCGAGTTCGGCGGCCGCTTCCGGCGGCAGCGGTTCGCCGGCCCGCAGGGCGAGCCGGGAGCGCTCGATGCCGAGCACGTGCCCGAGCAGCCGCTCCGCCTCGACTCCAGCGCTCTCGATACCCGCCTCCTCGAGCTGTCCGCGCAGGCCGCGGAGCACCTCGCGAAGCGGGAGCGGGTCAGGACGTTTCAAGCTCGATTCGCTCCTCGAAGCCCGCCGTGCCGAGGGCCTCGACGACCTCGTCGAGATCGCCGTCGAGCACGTCCTCCAGCCGGTGCAGCGTCAGGTTGATGCGGTGATCCGTCAATCGGTTCTGGGGGAAGTTGTAGGTGCGGATCTTCGCCGATCGATCCCCCGTCCCCACCTGGAGACGGCGCTCACGGGCCCGTTCAGCCTCCTGCTCGGCGATCTGACGGTCGAGCAGCCGGCTGCGCAGCACGCGCATGGCTTTCGCCTTGTTCTTGTGCTGCGACTTCTCGTCCTGGCAGGTGACGACGAGACCGGTCGGCCGGTGCGTGATGCGAACGGCGGAGTCCGTCGTGTTCACCGACTGACCGCCCGGCCCCGAGGACCGGAACACGTCGATCTTCAGATCGCCCGGATCGATCTCCAAGTCGACGTCTTCGGCCTCGGGCAGCACGGCCACGCTGGCCGCGGACGTATGAATGCGACCCGAACTCTCGGTCACGGGCACGCGCTGCACCCGGTGCACGCCTGACTCGTAGCGCAGCCGGCCGTACGCATCGCGTCCCCGTACGGTGAAGATCACTTCCTTGAGTCCCCCCAGGGCCCCTGCGCTCGTCGAGGCGATGTCGACGGACCAGCCTCGCCTGTCGGCATAACGGCTGTACATGCGAAACAGGTCCGCGGCGAATAGCGCTGCCTCGTCGCCACCGGTGCCGGCGCGAATCTCGACTACCGCCGGCCGGTCGTCGAGCGGATCGCGTGGAACGAGCAGCCGGCGGAGGTCGCCGAACATGCCCTCGGCCTGTCCGGTCAGGGCCTCCACCTCCTGGCGAGCCATCTCGGCTATCTCCCCGGTCTCGCCCTCGGCGAGCTCTTCGGCCTGGCCGAGCTCTTCCAGGATCCTGAGGAAGCGGGTGCCGGCCTCGGCCAGCGGGCCGAGGTCGGAATGCTCCTGCGCCACGCGACGCAGCAGGTCGGGATCTTCGAGAGTGTCGGCGTCGGCCATTCGGCGGGTGAGCTCGTCATGGCGTTCGACGGCGGCGCGAATGCGGCCGGCGATGGACCGGAAGTCGTGGATCACTTCGATGTGTCGCGGGGCGCCCCGGGCGGGCGCCCCGCCTCCGTCAGTCTTCGGTGTCGTCGGACTCGTCGGCGTCTCCGGCCCCGGCCGCAACCGGCGTCGGCGCGTCCTCGGACTCGGCGGCGGTCCCGGCTTCCGGCTGCTCGACCTCCGCCTCCGGCTCGTCGGCTCCACTCGAGCCGTACTTCCGGCGGAAACGCTCGACCCGACCGGCCGTGTCGACCAGCTTCTGACGACCTGTGTAGAAGGGATGGCAATGCGAGCAGATCTCGACGTGGATCTCTTCGACCGTGGCGCGCGTCTCGGTGACGCGGCCGCAAGCGCAGGTGATCCTGGACGTCATGTATTCTGGATGGATCGCGGCTTTCATCGGCTCAACTCCGGCTACGTTTCCTGCGGCGGCGGACACCCGCGCAGCGGTTCGGCTACAGCAGATAAAAATGTCCGTACGACCTCGATTCGTCAACCAGGGCACCGGCCGGTGCGAGGACCCGGGCGCGCCGGGCGCTCCTCGTTGCACGGGGGCGCCGGGACGCCGACATTGAATGAGGCTACGGTGCCGGTTCCATGCCGGCGCAAGGGGACCTCGTGGCTCGGATCCGACCACAGCAGAGGAGCATGCTGGATGTTGAACCGCTCGACGACCCTCCTCCTCGGTACCGTGTTGACCCTCGGCGGCTTCGCCGCAGGCTGCGGCGACGACACCACGACCGGCCCAATGTTCGGGGACCTCGACTTCACTCCGTCGTTCGAGAACATCGGCTCGGAACGCAGCACCGCGCTGTCGCTGACCAACACGTCGTCCTCCGCGCAGGGCCCGATCTTCGTCGGGCTCGACGTCGTCTTCGAGACCACGATGCCGGACTCGCTGTGCAGCTCGATCGGCGTGGCCGTGACCCCCGCGCAGATCACCTCGCTGGACCCGAACGAGAGCGCCACCATCGACGTGTCGATCGACACGCAGGACGTGGACCTCCTGGACTGTCCGCCGGCCCAGTACGACGCCGACATCTTCGCGTCGGTCGACAACCGTGTGCTCGGAGGCGCGACGGTCCGCTTCGACTGGAGCGGCACTCCACCCTGAGCCAGCTCCGGTCCGGCCGTCAGGACGTCGGGGTGGCGGGCGGCACGCGCACCCGGGCGAGAGTGTTGGCGTCGGTGCCGAACCACAGGGCACCGTTTTCCGGATCGAAGGTCATATGACGCACGGCCCCGCCCCCGCTCGGAATCGGCGTCACAGATATCGTCCTCGCGACCTCGGGATCGAAGCCGACCAGGCGGTTGGGTGACGGTCCCGTCTCGACGTACCACAGGCGGTCCAGGTCGTCGATCCCAAGCGCGTAGGGACGGCTCGCATCCGCCGCCGGCGCGTCCCACGCCTCGAATTCTCCATCCGGCGTCATGCGGCCCAGCTCGCCGCGCGAGTAGTCCACATACCAGATATCGCCGTGCTCGTCGACCTGAATTCGGCGGGGACGTCCGTCGGACGCGGGAACCGGATACTCGGTCAGCTCCAGGGTGGTCGGATCGACGGTTCCGATCTTGCCCCCGGCGAACTCGGCAAACCAGGGCCGATCGTCCGAGTCGACCGCGATTCCGTACGGGCGGGCATTCGGTGTGGGCACCTGCACGAGGTCGACGGCGTGATTCTCCATGTCTAGCCGACCGACGAAGTTTCCCCCCTGCACGGTGAACCAGATGGTCCCCGGCTTGCCGAACACGAGCGTGTGCGGATCCCGCGCGGCGCGATTCGGCATGCGAATCCGTTCGATGAAACCGGTCTCCGGATCGAGAATGCCGATGTGCGACGCCGCGTTGCCGGTGAACCAGACCCGGCCGTCATCGGCCACGATGAGGTTGTGCGGTCCGGTGCCCGCTCCGAGGTCGAAGCGTTCGAAGGTCTCGGTCGCCGGATCGAACACTGCCGCGTAGTCAGACCGCTGACCGACGAACCAGATGCGTCCGTCCGGCGCGACATAGGGATCACGGGGCCGGCTCTCCGGCCACGGCACCGTCCACTCTTCAACTTCGACGGCCACCTGGGCGGCGTCCGACTGGGCGGAGGCAGTCGCCGGCCAGACGATGAAGACGGCGGCGACGGTCAGGGCTACGTGGCGAGGATCGAAGAATCGCATGGTCCTCCTGTCGATGACACGTGGAGCGGCGAACGGGTCCGTCGCGGTCTCCGTTACTCGTACCGCAGGGCGTCCATCGGGTTCACGTGAATGGCCCGACGTGCCGGCACGAGGCTCGCCAGCGCCGTCACGGCCAGCAGCAGAGTACCGACCGCGACATAGGTCAGCGGATCGGTCGGGCTGATGCCCGCGACCAGGCTCGCCGTGAGCCGTGCGAGCGCCAGCGACACCACGAGCCCCGCGGCGAGGCCCGCGAGGCACAGGCGGAGCCCACGCCCCACCACGGACCGCACGATGCGCGGATGCGGCGCACCGAGCGCCAGGTAGAGACCGATCTCCCGCGTGCGCTGGTGCACCATCGACGACACGACGCCGTAGACGCCGATCGCCGCCAGCGCGAGCGCGACCAGCGCAAACAGGCCGATGAGCAGCGTGGCAAACCGTGTCGGCGCGGACGTGTCGTCCACGTAGACCGGCAACGGCCGCACCGCGCCGAGCGGCAGTTCGGCGTCGAGGTCGTGGACAACGTCACGCAGCGGGGCCGCCAGCTCTTCCGGCGCCGCCCCCGTGGTCCGGACCAAGACGGTCATCGAGGGGAATGCCCCCTGGGTCGTCCACGGAAAGAAGATTGTCTCCCGGGAAAGTTCGCGCGGATCGTCCAGGTGCACGTGCTCCACGACTCCGACGACCTGGAACCAGCGCGCGCTGCCACCGAGAAGATCTTCCGCGTGGACCTTCCGTCCGATCGGCGATTCCCCCGGCCAGGCCGCGGCCGCGAAGGTCCGGTCGACGACGATCACGTCACGCCGCTCCTGCTCGTCGCTCTCGGAGATCAGGCGGCCGACCACCAGCTCGATGCCCAGCGCCTCGAACATGCCGTGCGTCACGAACTGATAGTTGGCTTCACGTCCCAGGGCGTCCGAAGTGACCGGACCGCTGAGCTGGTACGGCGAGGTCCAGAATTCCCCGCCGAGCGGCAGCACCGACGTGGCGCCGACGGCCGAGACGTGGTCGAGACGACGCGCGGCCGCCTCCAACCGGCGCTGGAACTTCGCGCGGTCGGACACGTCGCCGTAGCGATCGACCGGCAGCGTCACGTGGAAGGTCAGCACCGAGTCGGGGCGGAAGCCGAGGTCCACCCGCTCCAGGCTCCGCAAGCTTCGAAACATCAGGCCAGCCCCCACGAGCAGGACCATCGCCAGGGCCACCTCGCTCGCGACCAGCACGCTCCGCAGACCACGTCGCCGCCGGTCGGCCGTGTGAACACCCCGATCGTTGAGGCTGTCGTGCAAATCTGGCCGCGAGGCCTGTATGGCGGGAATCGTGCCGAACAGCAGCGCAGCGAGCACGGTGACGCCGGCCGTGAACAGCAGGACTTCGCCGTCGATCGGCACCGACTCGAGGCGCGGCAGATTCGCCGGGCGGAAGGCGAGCAGGACGTCGATGCCCCAGCGAGCGACGAGCAGCCCGGCCAGTCCGCCGATCGTGGCCAGCAGCAGGCTCTCGGTCATCAGCTGACGCAGGATTCGGCGGCGCCCCCCCCCGACCGCCGCGCGGATCGCGATCTCCCGCTCGCGGGCCATCGCCTGCACCATCAGCAGGTTCGCGACGTTCGCACAGGCGATCAGCAGGACGATCCCGACCGCCACGAACAGGCTGATCAGGATAGGCCGCACGTGCCCGACGATCGCGGCCCGCATCGGCGTGACCGTGATGTGGATGTCCGCGAGACGATGATAGTCGTAGGTCTCGCGCTGCCACGCGGCGACCGCGTCCACCTGACGCTGCGCCGCATCCAGGGTGACGCCGGGGAGGAGGCGGGCGATGATCCGGCGGTTGGCGTTCGGGCTGTTGCGGGGTACGGAGCGATAATCGAACCGGGTCGGGTTCCACACGTCGATGTCGGTCGACATCCCGGCGTTTACCGGCATGTGCAGCTTGAAGTCGCGGGGCATCACGCCCACGACCCGGGCGGGCCGGGCGTTCAGCATCAGCACCGTGCCGAGCGCGCTCTCGTCGCCGCCGAACCGGCGCTGCCACAGGCCGTAACTGATCACCACGTTGGCGACCGGGTGCCCGCCGTACTCGCCGTCGTCCTCGAGCGCCCGGGCCACGTCCCCGCTCGCATCGGGATCCTTGCCGTCCGAGGGCACGAACGTGCGCCCGAGGGCCGCCTTCGTGCCCAGGACGTCGAAGAAGTTCGCCGTTACACCGGCGACCCGAACCACTTCCGGCGGTCCATCGCCCGTGAGGTTCACCTCGAAGGTGCGGTCCGTGGCCGCGATGGCCTCGAACACGTTCACCTGCTCGCGCAGGTCGATCACGTCGGCGGGCGGCAGAGGAGCTCCCACGAAGTCCGTCCGTCCGATGTCGTGCCGGACCAGGACGAGCCGGTCGGGATGGGCGTACGGCAGAGGCTTCAGCAGGACGCTGTCGACGACGCTGAAGATCGCCGTGCTCGCACCGATTCCGAGCGCCAGCGTCAGCACCACAACCGTCGTGAATCCGGGATGCTTAAGCAGGAACCGCGCTCCATACCTCAGGTCCTGTAGCCAACGGCCCATGCCCGATATTCCTCCCGATTGCGTTACCGGTTTGCCCCTCTTCGGACGGCAAGCGCCGTGCCGCACCGATTACGTCACCCATGTAGCGTCGCATCAACGTGTTACGGCATCGTCCGGCGGTGAGTGTCGCGCCCGATGTGTTCGGTTCCGGAATCTTGCGTCCGGTTCCGGACGTCGGTCACCCGATCCGCACGAGCTCGCTGTAGGAGCGGAGATACCGTAGAGCCGCCGCGCGGTCGCCCCGCCGCTCGCACAGGGGGGACAGGTTGAAGTAGGCGTCGGCGAGGAGCGGATCCGCGTCGATCGCCACCCGGTACGCCTCGAACGCTTCCTCGGCGGCCCCGCGGTCTTCGAGCGCCACGCCCAGGTTGAACGCGGCCGTCGGGTGCGCGGGGTCGGCGGCCAGCGCCCGCCGGTACTCCGCCTCCGCGCCTTCGACATCACCTCGTTCGTGGAGGATCCATCCGAGATTCACGGCCGCGTCGGCCAACTCCGGGTCTCCCTCGAGCGCCTGTCGGAACGCGGCCTCGGCTTTCAACGGGTCGTCCGCCTGCAGCACGCATCCGAGCTCGTATAGATCCTCGGGACGCGGCGAGCGGTCGGTCCCGCGGCGGCGCGGACGCCGGCGCGAGATCTCGGCCACGGCTGTGTCGTCCGGCTTCTCTTCGAATCGGAGCCGCGTCTGCCCGCTCTCGACATTCCACACCAGGTCGTCGTCCACCGCCACGACCTCGCCGGTCTCGGACGTGATACGCAGAGCGGTCAGCGGCCGTCCCGACGGGAGCTGCGCGTCGAGCGACCGAATCGAGCGCAGCAGGCGGTGCGCGGTGATCCCGGCCTCCTCGAGCGCCACGGCCGTGCGCAGGAGGACCAGGTCGCGGAACTCGAACGTGTAGGGGGTACCGGGGGCCCGGCCCGGGTTCAATCGGGCGGAGCGCGCCAGCCGCCGGACGCGCGCCGGAGAGATGCCGAGGAGGTCGGCGACCTCGGGGGTCGAGTAGCTGCTCACTTTCCGGTCGCCCTACTTCGACGCGGCCTTACGCCCGGTCTCCTTCGACGCTGCGGGTTTGGCCGGCTTGCGCGCCTTTCCGCGCCCGGACCCCGCGTCGCCCAGGCTCGCCTTCAGGGCGTCCATCAGGTCGATGATCTTGCCCTCCGGCTCGACTTCCGGAGCCGCGACGATCTCTTCGCCCTCGATCTTCTTCTGGATGAGGCCCATCACGCGCTGGGCGACGGTGTCCTCGAACTGCTCGGGGGCGAACTCTTCCACCGACGCCTGTTCGATCAGTTGCACGGCGAGGTCGAGTTCGGCCTTCTTCACGTCGGCGTCACCGATCGGCACCTCCTCGAACGAGCGCAACTCTTCGGGATAATAAAGTTGCTCGAGGATCAGCCCGTCGCCCATCGGACGGACCAGCACGATGTACTCCTTGCCGCGCGCCGCATAGCGGCCCAGCGCGGCACGGCCGGTCTTCTCGAGCGCTGCGCTCAGCAGCTTGTAGGCCCTTTCCCCGCCCTTGTCCGGCCCGAGGAAATACGCCTTGTTCAGCCACAGGCGCTCGACGTGGTCGAACGGGATGAACTCGGTGATCTCGATGGCGTTCGTCGCCTGGGCGTCGAGCACCTTGAGCTCTTCGGGCTCGAACAGCACGTACTGATCCTTCGCGAACTCGTAGCCCTTCACGAGCTCGTCGCGCTCCACCAGCCGCTCCTCCCTGGGATCCCAGTACTTCTGCTTCACGCGGGAACCCGAGGACGGCGAGATCCAGTTGAAGCTGATCTTGTTGGTGTTGTCGGCGGTCGAATACAGCTTCACGGGCACGGACACGAGTCCGAAGGACACGGTGGCCGACCCCATCGGTCGGGCGCTCATCGTCGTACGCTCCTCCCATCCTCGGGTGGTGGCGGTCCCTTCTCGCCCGGTCCGCAGGGACCTGGCACGCATCCAAGAACTTAGTGAGGGGCGCGAATCAGGGGAAATCCGGCTCCCCTTACACGTCGGGTCGCGGCCCGCGTGAGGCTTGCGTAGAATGGCTCGCCCCCCCGAACCGCAGCGTAAGGATCTGCCATGAGACGCATGCCGGCCGGATTCGGAATTCCCCTCATCGCCATCCTGCTCGGCACCGCCACCCCGGCGGCCGCCCAACGCATCAAACTCCCGGTGGACTTCGACGAGCTGGAGGCCGCCGCCGCCCGGGACTCCAACGATGCCGTCGCTCACTACAACCTCGCCCTCGGACACTGGAGCCGCGAGGAGTATGACGAGGCTGAGGCCTCGCTGCGCGAGGCGATCGACCTCGACGTCCGCCTGGCACCGGCCTACCTGGCACTGGCCTACCTGCCGTTTGCCCGGAATCCGGACCTGTGGGACGATCTCTCCGACATCCCGCTCAAGTGGGACAAGCGGATGCGCGAGGCGGACCGCCTCTACGAGCGGGCGTTCATGATCGATCCGGTCGTGGACCTGAGAATCGCCGGCGCCGTCGTTCCCAAGCGCAGTGTCCTGTGGCAACACAGCGCGATCCTCGCGGACTTTTATGATCGGTGGCTCCAGGCCTTCGATGATTTCCGTGACGGGCACTACGAGGACGCCTACTTTCGTTTCGACCGTTTCATCGAGGATTCCGGCGGCCGGCACTACCTTGAGCGGGTGCCCGGGTCGTTCATCTGGTTTCAGGCCCTGTCCGCCGCGCACATGGAGCGGTGGGACGACGCCGTCGAGCTGACTACGTACCTGCTGGAAGCTGCGCTCGCCGAGCAGGATGACGACGAGCTCACCTATCTGCCCGTGCAGGAAAACGGTTATCGATATCTGCTGGCCTATCTCTACCAGCAGTCCGGAGACCTCGAGCGGGCGAGAGACCTCTACGAAACGGCGCTCGAAAAGAACTTCGGGCTGTACATGGCTCACGTCCGGCTGGCAGAGATCCACCGGGCGCAGGGTGACGTGGAGGGAGCGCTGCGCGAACGCCGGCTGGCCGTCGAGGCGAGCCCGGACGATCCCACGCTGTTGCTGGACCTGGGCGTGGCCCAGGCCAAGGCCGGCCGGGTCGCCGATGCCATGCAGTCCTTGTCGGCTATGACTGCACTACAGCCCCGTGACGCGCGTCCGTACTACCTCCTCGGCCTTCTCCTCCAGGCGACAGGCGCGCGGATTCGGGCCCGGACGGCGTTCGAGACGTTCCTGACCCTCGCACCAGATCGCTACGGGTCGCAGAGAGAGGAAGCACGCTACCGGTTGGACGCTCTGTGAGTGGCTTCGCCCATGGAGGGCGGGCGGCGTTCGGGGCACTCGCTGCCCTCCTGCTGGTGAGCGCTCCAGCCCACGGTCAGATGCGGCACTCCGCATGCGAGGAGTTGCAGACGTTCTCCGGGGTGCTGAATCACATTCGGAACAACTACGTCGACACCATCAGTTACCGCCGGATGGTCAGGGCGGCGATCGACGGAGTACTGGAGAGTCTGGACCCGCATAGTCACTTCCTGTCCCGTTCTGACAACGTGGTCCTGGGACGCCTTGCCCGGGGCGATCTGGCGGGAATCGGGATGTACGTGGAGCCGGTCGGCGACGAAATCGTCGTCCGCACTCTCGATCGTGGTGGGCCGTCTGAAGACGCTGGGGTCTTCCCCGGAGACCGTCTCCTCGCGGTGAACGACACGTCGGTGGCCGGCCTCGACGCGCCGCGGATACTGGCGCGCCTCGCGGGACCTGACGGCTCCAGTGTACGCCTGCTCCTGGCGCGAGGACCACACCTGGAGCCACAGGAATTCGAGCTTGAGATTGAACGTAAAGTGTTCCATGTCTCGGCCGTCGAGCCCGCGCAACTGCTGGACTCCGCCACGGTGTACGTCCGGGTTGTGGAGTTCGGCGACGAGGCGGCCCGCGACCTCGAGACAATCCTGGGCGACGCCCGGGACGGAGACCGGCGCCAGGCCATTCTCGATCTCCGGGGCAACCCTGGCGGTCTCGTAGCGGAAGCCGTTTCCATGGCAGGTCTGTTTCTTCCGAAGAGAACGCGCGTGTTCTCGACGCGCGGAAGGAAGCGTGACGCGAACGCGGATTACATGACCGAAGACGATGGAGACCTGCGCGACGTCCGTCTCTTGCTGCTGATCGATGAGGGGAGCGCCAGCGCCGCCGAAGCCCTCGCCGGGGCTCTCCAGGATCTCGACCGGGCCGTTGTCCTCGGGAGACGTTCGTTCGGAAAGGCGCTGGTGCAGGCGCCCTTCTTCCTGCCGGGCGGCGACGTCGTGTGGTTGACTATCGGCCGCGTACAAACGCCGAGCGGCCGGGTGATTCAACGGGAATATCGCGGTCTGACGGCCGACCAGTACCGTAGCTTCGCCGGCACGGGGGTAGCGAACGGCGACACGTTGCCCCTCTACCACACCGCGGCCGGGAGACCGGTGCGAGGGGGTGGCGGGATCGCTCCTGACATCCCCCTGCCGGGACCACCGCATCCTCCCGCCTGGTGGCCCGCGGTTCGGGCGCGCGGGTGGATTCAGACGATCGTCGATGACGCGGCCGCCGACTTGCCGCCCGGCGCCGATGCAGTGGACGCTTGGGCCGCCGCCCGATCGGGCCATCTTGCCCTGGCGGACGCGCTGCTCGAGCGAGCTCGAGGCGGGCTCGGAGTAACCGCGGAGGGGACACCCGACATTCGAGCCTGGATGGGGCGCACGATCGCCGGACGGGTCGCCTCCGTACGCTGGGGCCTGGCGGCAAGCTCGCGCTTCAGAGTAGCGACGGACCCCGACGTGGAGGCAGCGCGAAGCGTCTTCCCCGATTGGTCCCGCGTCCTGACCAGAACGCTCCCTGCGCCGATCACCAAGTGAAACCAACCGTATGAGCGAGCCGGACCGCCTCGAACGCTACCGGCAGAAGCGCACGGCGGGCGCCACCCCGGAACCCGGTGTCGACGCACCCGACGGGGGGGACGGCGGCGGGAGCGGCCCGACCGGCGGCCTGTTCGTCATCCACCAGCACGACGCCTCCCGCATGCACTGGGATCTGCGCCTCGAGCTCGAGGGCACGCTGCAGTCGTGGGCCGTCCCGAAGGGCCCTTCCCTGGATCCCGCCGAAAAGCGCCTGGCCGTACACGTCGAGGATCATCCCCTCGAGTACGTCGACTTCGAGGACGTGATTCCCGAGGGGAACTACGGGGCCGGGCCGATGATCATCTGGGACCGGGGCGAGTGGGTGGCGCTCGAGGATCCGGTGGCCGGCCTGGCGGAGGGCAAGCTCCTGTTCGAGCTGCGCGGTTACAAGCTGCGCGGTGTGTGGACGCTCGTGAAGATCAAACGAGCCGACAACGAGTGGCTGCTGATCCGCGAGACCCGTTACATGAGCATCGCCGAACGTGGAGGAGCGGTGGAGGCCGACGCGGCGGTCCCGCAGGCGTCGGTGCTGAGTGGCCGGACCGTCGAGGAGCTCGGCGCCCGACGCGACCGGACCGACGAGCTCGTTACGCGCCTGGAAGAGGCCGGCGCCCCCGGCCGACCGGTCCGGGGCGAACGAGTCGGCCTCATGCTCGCCCGTGCCATGGAGGAGCCGTTCAGCGACCCGGCCTGGCTGTTCGAACCGAAGCTCGACGGCTACCGGATGCTCGCCGCGCGCCTGGGTCCCGCCGTGCGCCTCCTGACGCGCAGCGGCAACGATGCGACCCGCACGTTTCCGGAGCTGGTGCGTGCCCTAAAGGCCCTGCCCGTCTCCGATTTCGTGCTGGACGGAGAGGTCGTCGCACACGATGCCGCGGGCCGCCCGAGCTTTCAGCGGCTGCAGCAACGCGCCCGGCTGCGTCGGTCGCTCGATGTCAAATGGGCGTCGCTCCGACGTCCGACCACATTCTACGCCTTCGACCTCCTCGGCCTGTGCGGCCACGACCTCCGGGGGCTCGGCATCGAAGAGCGCAAGGCGATCCTGCGAGATCTGCTGCCGCCGGTGGGTCCGCTGCGCTTCGTCGATCATTTCCTCGGCCAGGGCGAGGCGCTGTTCGACCAGGTGATCGCCCTCGGGCTCGAGGGCATCGTCGGCAAACGGTGCGGCAGCAAGTATAGGAAGGGGCGATCGGACGCATGGCGAAAGGTGCGGGCGGACCGGACGGCGGACCTGGTGGTGATCGGGTTCACCGAGCCGCAGGGGGCCCGCACCGGCCTCGGGGCGCTCCATCTGGCCGGCTTCGACGATGGACGGCTGCGCTACGCGGGTCGGGTCGGCACCGGGTTCAGCGACGCTCTCCTGGCCGAGCTTCGCATGCGACTCGAGCCCCGGGCCCGCCCCGAACCCGCGGCGGTGGACACACCCGAGGACCGCGACTCCACCTGGGTCGAGCCCGAGATAGTGGCCGAAGTCCGCTACCTCGAGATGACGGACGACTGTCTCCTGCGGCACCCCGTCTTCGTGCGCCTCAGGGACGACAAAGTCCCGGCCGAGTGTTCGTTTCCCGGCCGCGAGGACGGCATGGGCTCCGACGAGGACGGCCACGACTTCGAAGCGGACGCGGTGGAGGCCGTCGAGACGGCCCGAGGAGCGACCGCCGATGCCCCGGGCCTCCGCCTGCCGCCGCTCTCCAATCCCGGCAAGGTCTTCTGGCCGGACGAGGGCTACACCAAGCGGGACCTCTACGACTACTACCGCGCTGTGGCGCCGTGGCTCCTGCCGTACCTCGCGGACCGGCCTCTCGTGCTGACCCGCTACCCCGACGGCATCGAGGGCAAATCGTTCTATCAGAAGAACGCCCCCGTCTCGACGCCCGAGTGGATCCGGACGGTGAGTGTGGCCAGCGAGAGCTCGGAGAAGGAAATCGACTACTTCGTATGCGACGACGAGGCGTCCCTTCTCTATCTGGCCAATCTCGGGTCGATTCCGCTGCACGTGTGGGCGAGCCGCGTCGGGACCCTTGAGCGGCCGGACTGGTGCATTCTCGACCTTGACCCAAAGGGCGCGCCTTTCACGGACGTCGTGGAGATCGCGCGTAGCGTGCACCGTCTGTGCGACGACATCGGGCTACCCAATCACGTGAAGACGAGCGGCTCGAGCGGCCTCCACGTCCTGATCCCCCTCGGGCGAGCGATCACGTACGAGCAATCCCGCACGCTCGGCGAGTTGCTCGCGCGCCTGGTGGTCGAGGAGCTTCCCGAGCGGGCCACCGTCACGCGTTCGGTGGACGACCGCGAGGGCAAGGTCTACGTCGACTTCCTGCAGAATCGCCGCGGGCAACTCCTGGCCGCGCCGTACAGCGTCCGGCCCGTGCCGGGGGCGCTCGTCTCGGCGCCCCTGCGGTGGCGCGAGGTGAACGCGAAACTGCGGCTCGATAAGTTCACGATCGCGACGATGCCCGGCCGCCTGGCCCGGATGAATGACGATCCGCTGCTCGGCGTGCTGGAGTCCCCCTCCGACCTGTCCGCCGCCCTCGAGCGGCTCGCCGAGCGGATGACGGGCACGTAGGCTGGGACACATGGCGATTCGGGCGGGCACCAGCGGGTTCAGCTACAAGGAGTGGAAGGGCGACTTTTATCCCAAAGACCTCCCCGCGTCCGGCATGCTCTCCTCCTATGCCAAACGCCTCCCCACCGTGGAGATCAACAACACCTTCTACCGGATGCCGAAGACCAGCGTGCTCGAGTCGTGGGCCGAGCAGACGCCCGACGATTTTCGCTTCGTCCTGAAGGCCTCCCGGCGCATCACGCACTTCAAACGGCTCAACGACGTGGGCGAAGAGGTGCGCTACTTTCTCGAGACGGCGGGAACACTGGGAACGCGCCTGGGGGCCGTGCTCTTCCAGCTTCCCCCCAACTTCAAGCTCGATCTCGACCGGTTGTCGGCGTTTCTCGACCTCCTGGGCGACCCCACCCGCACGGCGTTCGAGTTCCGGCATCCGTCGTGGAGTGTGGACGAGGTCGTCACACGGCTCACCGAGCGCGGCGCCGCCCTGGTCACGGCTGACACCGAGGAGGCGGCAGGCGAGATCATTCCCACTGGAGTTCTCGGCTACCTGCGGCTGCGCCGCGCTGACTACGGAGACGACGCCCTGTCCGCCTGGGCCGCCCGGGTCCGCGATACCGGCTGGTCGGACGCCTACGTGTTCTTCAAGCACGAGGACGAGGCCGCCGGCCCGCGGATGGCGGCCGAGTTCATGGAGAAGGTGCGCTCGGGCTGACTGGTATTTCAGCCCGGGGCGTCACATCTTCCGCTCATCGATTCACGCCGGGTCCATACACGCCGAAGATCCAGACAGGAACGAGGAGCACGCGATGGCGAAGCACGTATTCGAGGTCAACAAGTACCGGATCACGCTCGGCGATCACACGACGATCTGGGCGGGCTGCGAGACCCGAGCGCGCGGTGTCGTCGCCTGCTTCGGTGAGCACCTGAGGCTGATCTTCTATTTCCTGGCCGACGGACAGGACTTCCCCGAGCCGCTGTGGAACCAGGACGGCCGTGTGGCCTGCGTATTCCTGCCGTTCGAGGCCCTTCCCCCGTTCGTCGACATGCTGCGCAACGAGAAGCCGATCACGGCGAATATCGATACGGATCGTCCCGCCGACTGCTTCATCAATACAGGCGATGAGCCGGTGGGCGAGGAAGAGCGCGGTGGGGTTACGAAGCGCTACCGGGACCGGTAGACGCCGAAGAGGATCCTGCCGGAAGTGCCCGGGCCCGCCCTGTACCACGGAGCGGGCCCGCCTCCTTCACTCGTGCCGCATCGTCGCGTCCGACCGGAGTGTGATGTCGCCCGGACCGCCGTCGTTACCCGTGGCGAGCCGGATGATCGGGCCAATCAGTTGAAAGCTGTACGGAACCGTGACGGAGACGGTCATCGCGGCCCCCGGTTCCTCGACGCCGGTCGAACTGGTGATGTTGACGCTCGCTCCCGAGACGTGGCCGCCCGCGAGATAGTTGTTGACGATCTTCGTCGCGCTGTCTGCGTCAGCGGCCCCCGGCAGCACGACGGTTCGCGCCCCTTCTCGGGCCGCGTTCACGACCACCTGCTGGATCTGGTAGGCGCGGGCGAATTCCCAGATGCCGATGAGCATCAACAGCAGGAGCGGGAGCGCGATGGCGATCTCCGCCAGCGCCTGACCGCTGTCTCCGTGGCTGGCAGCGCGACGCAACAGCGTCCGCCGGATTCGTCTGATTGTATTCACTTTCCTGTGCCGTCTCCCGTTGCAGATCGACGCGAGGCTCCGAACGGAGGACGCGCCCGTCGCTTGAATGTAATCCCGAGACTCCCGTGAGCAACCAGACGCCGTCCAGCCCCCGCTTCTCTGGATTCTTGCTGCGAAGCGCGTGCCAACTGACAGCTATTATCTACAACCTATTGTATTACAAGATGTTAAATATATCTATCTAATGTTGATGCTATCCTTTGTTGAGGCCGGGGTGCGGCATGGACACTGCGGAACGCGGACAATTCCGCATTCCTTGCATACACACGAGGGAGCCCGTCGACTCTCCGGTCTCCGGGGTCGCGTACGCGGTACAGTTCCTGCAATTTAGGAGGGGCGGAGCACGTAGGCCTGCGACTCTAAGCGCCCTCCTTTGCTCCATGGACGGACGCCGCAGACCGATAATGGGAGGACTCATGCGGAAACTCACAATCGCCGGAATCGCGCTGTTGCTGGGCCTCGTGTCCACTTCGACGGCCCTGGGCCAGGGACGGACGCTCGGCGTACGCCTCGGTACGAGCATCGCGAGCCTGAACACCGACGCCCAGGATCTTCTCGACCGGGATAATCGCACTGGTGTGGTGGCGGGCGTGTTCTACAACCGCTCGCTCGGCGGTCCCCTGGGCTACCAGGTCGAAGTGCTCTATGCCAGCCGCGGCACGGACTTCGAGGACGGGAGCTCGTTCGACCTCGCGTACGTCGAGATCCCTGCGCTACTGAAGGTGAGCATTCCCGTGGGAATGCTGCGTCCCGGCCTGTTCGGCGGCGTCGCGCTGGCCGTGAAAGTCGACTGCCAGTTGGACGACGGGACATCGACGAAGTGCGACGACGTCGAAGGCCTCGACGTGAACAGCACGGACTGGAACGCGGTCGTCGGCGGCGACGTGCAGCTCGGTCTCGCCGGACTGAGCATCTGGGGCGACGCGCGCTACTACGTGGGTCTATCCAATATCGGTGAATTCGCGGACGTAGTGGAGGACGTGAAGAACCGCTCCTGGGAGCTCACGGCCGGGGTCGGCATTCCACTTCCCTGACCAAACCTACATCTCGACGGCCACGTCGGGGTGCGTGAAGTGCAGGAGGACGCGCGGCGTCCGCCCGCTGAGGGCGGACGCCGCTTTCCTGTAGACATCCGCCTGCACCTCGTAGCCGGCGGCCGTGCGACGCGCCTCGTCCGCGTGGATGCGATGGGTCTTGAAGTCGATGATCCACGGCTCCTCGGCTGGCCGATACAGATCCAACGCCCCCCTTCGCCAGGGTCGCCCCCCTGCCAGCACGAGGAACGGCAGCTCGCGGAAGTGCGGTCCCTCCACGTACCAGCGCCAGCGATCCCCGGTCACCACCTGCTCGATCTCCACCTCGAGCGCCCTCCGATACGGCGTGCCCGGTTCGAGCAGCTCCTCCACGCCCGGTGGCGCGTTTACGCCGGCTATCGTCTCTCCCAGCAGCCGTGACAACTCCTCCACGTCCTCGATACGCTCGAGCACGCCATGGATCAACGTGCCGCGCAGCGCCGCCGGGATTCTCTCGTCCCGCGACTCGTCCGGCGCGAATCGCCAGGGCTCCTCGACGCCGTGCACGTAGCGCAACCGCCAGGCCCGCGGATCCGTCTGGCGCAGCTGGAGCTCGGTGGCGGACGTGAGGGCCCGCTCGCGCGACACCTCGACGTCCCGGACCAGCTCCGGAAGCACTGTAGTGACCAGGCCCTCCATCCAGTCCAGGGCCACGGGGATCCGCTGGATGGTGCCCTGCTCGGGATCCGGTGAGCGGTAGACGACCGGGCGAAGCGCAAGGCCATCGTCTGCGGGATCCGCCTCCTCCGGCCGAGGCGCCCCGTGACGGAAGATGTCGAGTTGTCCGTCGGCCTCGTCAGAGAACACTTCGATCTGGCTGCCCGTCCGGGTCACGGGGTCTTCGGCACGTGCATGAATCTGGCGGCGAGGTGGCCGTGGCGGCTCGTCCGCCACGAGGTACGGCAGCGTCGCCTCCCGCAGCATCTCCGCCATGAACGCCATGTAACCCCGATCCACGTCGGGCGCGGCCACGATCAGCCGGTCCCGCGCCCGCGTCAGCGCTACATAAAGCAATCGGGCTTCCTCGGCGCTTTCGGCGGCCAGCGCCCGGGCGGCGATCCGCTCCGCCCGCGGTCCGCGCTCGGGTTTTGAAGGCATCAGCACCGGCCCCAGCTCGGGATCCACCAGGTAGCTGTCGGTCAACCGGTCCCGGTCTCGCTCGCCGGCGCCCAACAGGACGACGATCGGCCATTCCAGACCCTTTGCGGTGTGGATGGTCTGCAAAGTGACGACGTCGTCGGCGGCGCTATAGAGCGGAGCCTGTGGAATCCCAAGATCCTGCTCGCCCCAACGGTCCCAGAGATCGAGAAAGCTGCCCAGCGGCAGGCCACGATACTCGTCGAGCAGGGCCGCAAACCGCTCCATGGACGCGAGCGCCTCGTCGGCACGCGAACGCAGGAGCAGGTGCAGCCGATAACCGGTGCGGCGCACGACGTCCTCGAGCAGTTCCGAGGCATCCGCCCGGTCGACGAGGGCCTGCCCTTCCTCCAGCGCTGCCAGCGCCCGGCGTAGCGCCTCACGCTCGATGCCCGCGATGTCGGGATGCTCGCGGGCGTCGAACCAGACAGCCTCGCCCGTCTCGACGCGGCGCAGCCAGGCGGCCGCCTGGCAAAGAAGCGGTCCGCCCGGCTGGTCCGGATCGAGCCGAAAACGGGAAATGACTTCGTCCCGCAGGCCGACGAACGGCGAGCGCAGAAACGCATACGCATGGTAGTCGTCGCGCGGGTCGGCCAGCAGACGCAGGACGGTCACGAGGTCGAGCACGTCCTGACGCTTCGCCAGACCGAGGCTCGCCGCGTTGTAGACGGCGACGCCGGCGTCCCGGAGGGCCCGCCCCACACGATCCAACGCCTTCCGGGTACGGGCCAAAACCGCGATGTCGGAGCGGCGCACCGCGCGGTGCCCATCCGGAGTCTGTGGGTCGCTCACTCGGCCGCTGTTCAGGAGCCCACGAACGCGTGAGACGACGAGGCGCGCTTCGAGCTCCCGCTCTTCGGCCACCGATCCGTCGACCGAGCAGTTCAGCCAGTCAATCCCCTGTCCTGTTCCGGCCCGGCGAAATGCGGTCAACGGACTGTAGGGGATGCACAGATCGGGATCGAGCGGTTCCAATTCCGCACCCGCCGTCTCGATGGCCGCCGCCGAGGCGGAGTTGACGAAGTCGATGACGCCGGGTTGCGTGCGGAAGTTCTCGGTCAGCGCGAGAGGCGTGCCCGTCTGCTGCAACCGGCGTCGGACATCGTTCCAGACGCTCACATCGGCGCCCCGGAACCCATAAATGCTCTGCTTGGGGTCCCCCACGAGCAGGAGCTGGGGCGCGTCCGTGGCGTCGGGATCGCCGATACCCGCCAGCGCGAAGGCAATGTCGCGCTGGGCGCCGTCCGTGTCCTGGAACTCGTCGATCACGAAGATGCGCAGCGACCTCCGGATCGACGCGAGCGCCGGTCGGTGAGCGGGGTGCGTAAGCAGCCGTCGCACGTCGAGGATCAGGCTGTCGAAGTCGCGGACGTTCTCGTCCTCCATCCAACCGAGCCAGGCGTGGACGACCCGGCGAGCCAGGTTGTAGAGCACACCGGCCAGGGAGAGCGCGTCCACGTCGCCGGCCTCGGCCGCGGTGCCCCGTCCGAGGCGCTCCTCCGTGACCGCGGACAGCGCCTCGACGTCCAGCACGCGCGCAGCCGGGCCGTCGGGCGCGCCGTCGGCCGCGGCCGTTAGCCAGGCCTCGTACTGCTTCCGGTGCCAACGCACCTCCCGCACCACGGATACGACCGCCCCGATCAGTCCCTGCGAGCGCTGCGATCCGTACAGGCCGAACCGGCCCAGCAAGCGCTCCACTCCCTCGTCCTCGCGGCCGACGGCATCCATCACTTCAGCGCGGATGAGCTCCTGCAGCCGCAGGGTCGCCTCGCGCTCATCCAGCACGCGAAACGTCGGATCGATGCCGAGTCGGAGCGCATGGTCGCGCAGCAACCCGGCGCAGAAGCCGTGAATCGTCCCCACGGCGGCCCGGTCGAGCTCCCACCGCAGCTCGGCCGCTCGGTCCGAGGCCTCGATCGTGGCCCGGAGGCGCTCCTTCAACTCGCAGGCTGCCTTCTCGGTGAAGGTGATCGCGGCGATCTCGTCGAGCCCACAGGGCTCCGGGCACGGCGGAATCGGCCGGCCATCGGCGCGACGGCCTACGTCGAGCCCCAGCAGCCAGGCGAGCTTGCCGACGATCGTGGCCGTCTTGCCGGTGCCGGCGTTCGCCGACAGCAGAACGTTCCCGGTTTCCAGCAGCACGCGGGCCTGCTCGTCCGTCCAGCGGAGCTCAGCCATCGGCCTCCTCCGCGGGATTGTCGAACCGGGTTCCCGCCGAGATCGAGGCGGCGTTCCGCGTCAGCTCGCGCCCGGGCTGCCACGGAGAGGGGTCACCGGCCGAGGCCGCCTGTACGGGCTCGAACCGTCCGGCGCGGATGCGGGACGGGATGGAGAGAGCGAAAGGGAGAACGCGATCGACCCGCTCCGCTTTGAGACCTGAGCGGGATCCCTTTCCGGGCTCCAGCACGGAGAGGAACAGCCCTTCGACCGGTGCCTCGCCCTGCAGCCTTTCCCATGCGCACATGTACAGCGCGGACTGCAGGGTCGCTCCGTCGTCGTAGCCGCTCGTGGCGGGCGTACTCTTGAGCTTGTAATCGACGACCCGCAGGCCCCGGTCGCCGCGACCGATACGGTCCACCCGATCGATGCGTCCGCCGAGTCGCAGCTCAGCCGGACGGCCGGCGTGGTCGCGTCCCGACAGGAGCACTGGAGGGTCTCCCCCGAAGCCGAACGCGAACTCGACCGAGACGGGCCGGGTACCCCGGCGCACGAGCCGGTCGAAATCCCAGGCAACGAAATCGGCGAGCGCCCGGCGGAGATGTCGGCGTTTGAGGCGCCAGAGAACGGGGAGCCCCAGCCACACCGCGGCCTCGCGCTCGACCTCGGCGAACACGTCGTCGCAGACCTCTTCCAGCAGCGCGGGCCCATCGGCGAATGAAGAGTCATCGGTGTCGAGCAGTCGCCGGTGCAGCTCCTCGAGCACCGCGTGAATGACGCTCCCGGAGGCGAGCGGCGTCGTCTCCTCTTCGGCCTCCTCACGCCCCTCGATGTGCAGCACCCGGGCCAGCAGGAAGTCGAACGGCCGCCGCGCATAGAGCTCCAGCTGACTCGCCGACCAGACGTGCTCCGACCCGAACCGTCCGGCCACCGCCTCGCGAACCACCGGATCGCGGAGTCGTCCCGCCCACGCATGCGCTCGCTCGGAAACCGGCCTGTCACGTCCCAACAGCGGGGCCGACTCCAGGCCGAGCGTCTGCTCGATCCCCACCGTGCCGTCGAGCTCTCCCGTGCGCAGCTCGTCGCCGAAAGCCGCCAGCACGGCGTGCCGAACGGCGTGCGCGTCCGCGACCTCGATCTGGCGCCGGTCGCCGCCCCGGCGGAGCCGGGCCAGCTCGAGCACGTCGCACCTCAGCTGGCCGGCGCGGCTCACGACCGGCGCGTCGGCGCCCTCTTGGACTGCCGTGCGGGGCAGCGCAGAGGCCGAATCGTGCTCGGGAACCATGAGCGACGGCAGAAGCGGAACGCCCGTGGCCGTGGCCGTCCGATACGTAACCGTGACGCCCGGACCGGCGGTAACGGCGCGCCACAGGGACCGCTCGCGCCGGAGAGCCAGGCTGCGGTCCTCCAGGGGGAGGCCGGCGCGCCGCAGCCTCCGTCGCTCCTGGTCCGACAGGAGCCCACCGCCACGCGGCGTTCGCGGGAATTCCCCGTCGTTGGCGTGGACGACTACGACGTGCCGAAACGGCGTCAGGGCCGCCTCGTGAGCCTCCAGTACCTGAACGCCCGCCTGCCACGGTGTCGACAGGGCAAGCTCATTGGCCTCGAGCAGCCGCCGCAGGCGGTCGCGCCAGTCGCCGGCGGTCAGCGCCGGCCCCGTCCCCACGAGTCCGCGCCATTCGGCCAGGAGCCCGTCGAGGAGCCGGACCCCGCGTTGATCGAGACGCACCACGTCATAGCGTTCGGCGATCGCACGGCACAGATGTCGCCGAAAACCCAGCGCGGCGCCGGCCGTGAGCGAACGGGTGAAATCGATCCACTCGGCTTCAGGACGCGCCGCGCGGAGGCCCGACGTTTCCTCCTGCAACCGTTCGACCACGGCGGCCGCTTCCGCGACCCGGTCGGCGTGCACGCCCCGGCCGCGAAGTCTGCGTACGTGACGCGCATCCGGATCGTCCCGCAGCGCGGCAGCCAGATCGGAGAGCGCACGGGTCCAGGAGGCCAGACCCGTGATGCGGTGTTCGCCGGCCAGGAAGTCGATGGGTCGCGGATCGAGCCCAAGCCCGAAATAGGCCGTGGTTCCGACGGTCCGCAAAGACCGATAGTCCCACGCGGCGGCTTCGCCCTTGAACAGTTCGAGCAACGCCCGGAGCGCCGGGACCTCGGACAACACCGTCCGCAACCGGGCGCTTGAGGGGACACCGGCCTCTGCCAGGGCCCGGTGAATCCGACGGGTGTCCTCTCGGCCCGAACGGGCTACGACTGCGATGTCCTCCGACCGGCATCCTTCCTCCACGATCCACCGCTTGACGCGGCGCGCAACGAGGGCGGCCTCGCGCAGCGCGTCCGGGACGGGCCGAATCTCCGGGGGGAGCGGGGGGTCGTCGTCGAGGTCGACTATGTCATCCGTAAGCGACTGCCAGTCATCCGTTTCCGGCTCTCGTATCAAGTATATTGTGATATCGACATCGGATTGACCGGCGAAGGCACGGAACAACCGCTCACGTCGACCGAGCGACGTGATGCCATAGATGTGCAGGGCGGCGGCACCGCCGACAGCAGTCTTCAGTCCCCCGCGCTCGACGCGCTCGGCCACGAGCGCGTGAATCTGGCGGGCGTCGTAGAGGCCCTCCGCCTCGAGCGCATCGCGAAACGCCCGGTAGGTGTCGCCAAGCCACTGGTTGCGGCCCCGGGTGAAAGCGTCGGCGGGAAGCTCCGACAACGCTGCCTCCAGCTCGTTCGGAGTGACGCCCTCGGCGAGTAACTCCCCGAACAACCCGTCGAGCATGTGGGAACGAGCCGGTCCGCGATCTCCCGTGGTCGGAAGGCCAGACGCGTCACCGTGGCGGCGGGCGAGCCGGGCCAGGAGCAGCCGTCCCGTCAGCAGTCCGATCGGCCGGGCCCGGATGTCGAACAGGCTGCGCAACTCCGAGAGGAAGTGGATCGGCGGATCGAACCAGCCGGCGATCCCGGCCTCGGCCGCCGCGGCCAGGGCGGCATCGCGTTGCGTGCGATGCGCGAGCCACAGTCGGGCGGCGTGTGGCTCGGGTCCGGGACGCTCGCCCAGCGCGGTCAGCCAGCGTTCCAGGCAGGCGGCCCACAATCGGGCGCTCGTCTCGGATCTGACGATTCGCAGCGGCATGGCCCACAGTATGGGCAACAGGCGCGGCCACGACAGGCCTGCCCGTGTTTCAGCTCCCGGCAGGCCCCGACCGGCTGATCCGATCGGCGGCGCGCGCCACCGCCTGACGCACGTGGTCCGGAGCGACGACCTCGGCCTCTCCTCCCTGCTGGAGCACGTGCCGCACGATCCATCCCGGATCGGCGACGTCGTACGTGACCTCGACGCCGCCGTCGAGCGGCCGGGTCGGGCCCTGCTCCTGAACCCAGGCTGCCGCGCCGCCGGAGTACCGGACCGTGACGGGCTCCGTCTCGTCGGCCCGGAACACGCGGCCGTCTTCGATCCAGTCGTCCGTGTCGAAATCCTCCGGGATCTCGAACGCTTCGTCCGTCACCTCGAGGTCGATGATCCGGTCGAGCCGAAAGACCCGGACGTCACGGCGCAATCCGCAATAGCCGACCACGAACCAGTTCCCGCGCGACTCAAGCACCGCATACGGATCCAGCGCCCGGTCGCTCGGACCGTCCTCCCCCGCCCGGAGATAGGCGATCCGGCAGCGACGCCGATCGCGAGCGGCGGTGCTCAGTCCGACGCGGATGCCGCCCGCCCCACCGGTCTCGGCCACCGCGAAGCGCTCGGCCAGCTCGTCGGGCGGCGCCGTCGTGAGATCGGCGCTGATGCGCGCGGCGACGTCGAGAACCCGCTCCCGCGCGTCGCCCTCCAGGGTCGCCGCCCGCCGTCTCAGAGCCAGGTGTGCGGCCAGCGCCTCGCGTGGATTCAATCGCACGGGGCGACGGAACTTGTCGTTGGACCGAACGAAGATCTGATTCGCCTCGACCTCGAGGCGAATGTCCTCGGCGCCGCCAGCCGGGTGATAGAACTCCCGCGCCGTCATCTCCGCCACGTCATCCAATACGACCTGCGGGTCCACGCCCAGTGCCTCCGAGGCCTCCCGCAGCGACAGCGGGCGCTCGGCGGCGGCCGGCAGCAGGTACAACAGCCGCAGCAGCTGGTCCGCCGCGGTCCCCTGCCCGTCACTCATGGTCTCTCGCAATCTCGGCAGCCAGCGAGCGCAACTCGTCGACCAGTGCCGCCGGCTCGAGCGGCCGGGCCTCGCCCTGCAACCCGAGCAGCCAGAGCACGAATGGCCGGACGTGGCTCACTTCGAATGTCCGGATCGCACTCCCGTCCTCCTGCTCGGCTTCGAGGACTCCATAGCCGTTGCGGTCCGCCCACAGAGAGAGCGGATGCTCGAAGCGGACCCTGGCGATCACGGCCTGGTCCGCGTCTCCGAGCTGCCAGGACTCGCGCTCGACGTAGTCGCCGAGGGAAAAGTCGCCCGGGATCTCGTAGTCGGGCGTCGCCGGCGCGGAGGCGTTGACCCGGAGGTCGTCCATCCGTCCGACGTGAAACACCCGCCGGGCGTCCCGGAGCGTGTCGTGCCCGACCAGGTACCAGACACCATTCTCCAGGAACAGGCCGTAAGGGGCCACGTCGCGTTCGGTGGCCTCTCCTCGCGCCATCCCGTGATAGCGGAACTCGACCCGCTTGCGGCGGCGCAGGGCGTCGGACAGATCCCTCGCCGCGGCGCCGACGGCGGCCCCCCCCGGGGGCGCGAGGTGCCGCACCGCCGATCGCTCACGCACCGAGTCCAGGTCGAACGCGAGCTTTCGATAGGCGGACCGGGTCTCGCCGGCGAAGGGCGAGTGGGGGATTTCGGCGGCCTCCCGCAGCGCCCCGAGGGCGACCTCCAACTCGTCGCGGGTGAACGTCGGGCGATCCGCGGAGGCGGCGGACGGTGCCGCCCCGCCGGTGCCGGACGCCTCCACGACCCGCAGGTACGGCAGATAGAGGGCACCCCGCCGCAACTCGTAGCCGGCCGCCCGCTCGGCTCCGTAGTTGATGGAGAACTGCACGGTGTCGATGGGAATGCCGAGATCCCGCAGCTCGTCCTTGTCGCGCTCGAACATCCGGCGCACGGACGCCGGATGCGGGGCCCCGTCGGGCCCGGCCTTCAGGCGGTACGCCGGAACCGCCTGGAAGATCTCCTCGACGGTCATCGGCGTGCGTCGCCCCAGCAGGCAGGCGATGAGATCGATCCAGCGCTGCGCCTTGCTGATGCGATCGCCGGACATCCGACCGCTCAGCGGTAGCCGGCCTGCGCGAACGTATCGCAGGCGTCGGGGTCTCCGGTCCGCATTCCCGTGCGCAGCCACTGAACGCGCTGCTCCGAAGACCCGTGCGTGAACGACTCCGGGGAGACTTCGCGGCCCGCGCTGCGCATCAGGCGATCGTCACCGATCGCCGCGGCGGTTCGCATGCCCTCCTCCACGTCTCCTTCCTCGAGGACGCTGCGGCCGTCCCGGCCACGGGCCCGATTCGCAAACACGCCGGCGTAGCAATCGGCCTGGAGTTCGAGGAGCACCGACTGGCCGTTCGCCTCGCCGGGGGCCCGGGCCCGCCGCACGTTGTCGGAGGCACCCAGCAGATTCTGGACATGATGTCCGACTTCGTGAGCGATCACGTACGCGGCGGCAAAATCGAACTCGTCGGATCCGATGCCGACCATGCCCGCCAGCTGGTCGAAGAAGCCGAGATCCACGTAGAGTCGGCCGTCGGACGGACAGTAGAAGGGGCCCGTCGCCGATCCCGCGAGGCCACACGCCGACGACACCCGGTCGGTAAAGAGAACGAGGGTGGGCGGTTGATAGGTGAGGCCAGCCTTCGTGAACACGACGCTCCACGTGTCCTCGGTGAGGCCCAGTACCTTGCGGCTGAGCTCCGCCATCTCCTCGTCGGCCGCCGTGCTCGGCCCGTCGGCCGTGGGCGCCGGAAGACCGTTGCCTCCACCCGATCCCCCGTCCGCGAGCACGTCAAGGACCTGGAGCGGATCGCCGCCCATGAGGAGGACGGCCAGGAGGATCAGCACGCCCACGCCACCCCCGATCCGCAGCCCCCCGCCGGCCAGCCGGCGTCCTCGCCGGTCTTCGACGTTCGAGCTCTCCCTGCCCTGCCTCCAGCGCATGCTCGGCTCCGGTCCGGGCTCGCGGCGCGACGCACCGCGTGCGAGTTTCTTCCGTCGGTCGTCCGACGAACGTACGTGGCCAGGTAGCAAATATACGAAGGTCGTATCGCGAACGTGAGGAGCACACCCAGATGATTCGGAAACATCCGCTGCCCAGGCTGCTGATCTGGGCTCCGGTCCTGCTGGCGATCGGCTGCGGCGACGGCCCCTTCGGTCCCATCGATCCGGGACCGCCCGAGCCCCAGCCCGAACGGACGTACGACGGCGCCCTACTGACGCCCTCGAGCGCCAACGTCAATAGCGCCGCAATCGACGTCGCCGCCATGGGCTACCCGGCCGTCCGGTTGCGGCTCCGTACGGCCGGGGAGCCGGACGACACGACCCCACCCTACCCGATCGTCGGCGGACACGCCGAAGCCTCGGCCCTTGGTATGCTCGCCGAGCACGACTACTCCATCGACGTGCTCCTGGTGGATGGGGCTACGATCGACTCCGTCGACACGATCGAGCACGCGACTGGGCCCCTTCCCGACTGGATCCCGGACGTCGGGGCGAACGGAGAACCGGCCGACGACGGGCTCATCGGCCTTGCCCATCCCATCGGCGCTTTCATCGTCGACAATCAGGGCCGGGTGCGCTGGTACGTCACGTCCGAGGACCCCGTGCTGAACAACTTCATGGCGCACCCCTCAGGCGAGTACACGCTTTTCGGCACCGCGGACGGCATCCGGCAGTACCGCTTGCTGGACGAGCGTGGAGAGGTCCTGCGACGCATCGGTTGCGTCGGCCGCGGCACCCGGTTTCACGAGATCCGCATCATGGCGGGGGGGGACTACTGGGCGATGTGCGACCACCCGATCCCCACCGATTTGTCCGCTCTGGGCGGCTTGCCCGACGCTGTCGTCACGTGGACCACAATCCAGCACGTGAGCGCGGGCGGGTCCCTGCTGTTCGAGTTCGACCCATCGGAGCACTTCTCCCTCGACGACATCGATCCGGCGACGATCCCCGGTACGACGAACCTAAACATCACGCATGGAAATGCGATCGCGTTCGACACCGACGGCGGCGTCCTCGCTTCTTGGCGGAGCCTGAACGAGATCACGAAGTTCGACCCGGAGGCGAACGAGGTGATGTGGCGCCTCGGCGGGCGGGCCAACCAGTTCACGATCGACGATCCGACGCGGACGTTCGCGCGGCAGCACGGGCTCCGCGTCGTGGGACCCGGGGAGATCCAGTTTCTCGACAACGGGATGTCGGCGCCGAGCCGGCTGGTTCACTACATGATCGACGAGCAAGCGATGACGGCCACACTGACGCTGGAGTACGTGGACGCCGCTGGCGCGTTCACCTTCGTCGGGGGCACCACGGACGTGCTGGCCGCCGGCCGGAGCATGGTCTCGTTCGGTATGGCGGGAAAGGTCGCAGAGGTGGACGCATCCGGTTCGAAGACGTTCGAGCTGACGGGTCTCGAAGGGGAGTACATTTTCCGCTCGTTCCGGATCCCGTCTCTCTACGCCTCGGAGCGACGGGGGCCGTAGGTCCGGTCAGCCGCCGGTTCGGGCCAGCTCGGCGTCGAGCGCCTCCGCCAGGATGTCGAAGGCGACGGCCCCGCCCGGAACCGGGGTTCCGTTGACGAACAACGCCGGCGTGCCAGAGACCCCGGCGGCCTCGCCGGCGGCCTGGTCCTCCTGCACGTGTTCGACCATGCGGCCAGTATCCAGGCAGCTGTCGAACGCCCCCTGGTCCAGCCCCAGCCGACCCGCCTTCTCCTTGAGCTCACGGACCGAGAGCCGGTCCTGCTCCTGGAACAGCAAGTCGTGGTACGACCAGAACTCGCCCTGTTCGTGCGCGCACAGCGAGGCCTCGGCCGCCTTGAACGCGCTCGGGTGCAGGCTCGGGATCGGGAACTGCCGGTAGACGATCCTCACCCGGTTCCCATACTCCTCCTCGACCCGCTTGATGGTCGGGAAAAACTGGCCGCAGAACGGGCATTCAAAGTCGGAGAACTCCACGAGAGTCACGGCTGCATCGGCCGGGCCATGGGCGGGAGCGGCGGGGTCGTCGACGTCCACGCGGAAGGGATGGAGATGGACGACCACGTCGTACTTCTCCCGGAGCCGGGCGTCGAGCGAGTCGGAGGCCGCCTGCGCCCGTTGTGTGCGCAGGAACTCCCGGATCTGCTCTCGCAACTGGTCCAGCGTCCGTCCCTGCAGCCGGGACTGATTCTGCCGGTACCAGGCCTCGATCTCCGAGTCCGAGGGCAGGGGCGGAGGTCCGCCGGTTTCGGCCACCACGACCTCGGCCGCCGTCATGTCGCGCGCCTCGGCCTCCTTCGCCAGCATTCGGTCGGCGATCGCCTCGTCGAGGGCACCGGCCAGCAGCTGGTGCCGCTGCTGACGATAGCTGTTCTCGAGCTGGGCGAGCTGCCGGACCGTGCCTTCGGGCAGATCGTCGAACGTGATCGTCTCGCCGTCCACCGTGGCCAGAACGTCAGGAAGGTCGGGCGACGAAGCCGCGTCCGGTCGTTGTGACCCGGCGTCCGACGAGCCGGTGTCGGCGCAGCCGGACAGGAGGGCGAAGGTGGCCAGGGTCGCGAGTGCGATCGTGTGGTGTCGGGTCATTTGGTTCGGGGGTTCGAGACAAAAGTTCAGCGCGAGGCTCCGTATTCTGCCGGCGACTCAGCCGCGCGAGCGGACGATCTCTTCGGCGCGGGCCCGCGCGGCCTCGACTCTGGGCTGAAGCTCCGGGTCGGCGTCGGCCCACAGGTCGACGAAGCGAATATAGTACGCAGCCGCTTCGTCGAACCGGTCCTGCTCGTCGAGGATCCGCGCCATGCGCTCGAGCGCCGGGCCGAGCTCGTAGGAGCGCCCGATCAGCCGCCCGGGGCCGTTCACGTCGATCGCGTCCCCATACCAAACGAGTGCGGAGTCCGCCCGGCCGGCGCTGTCGTGGGCCACGGCGGTCTCGTACTCGAAGCAGTACTCGCACCCGGGCTCGAGCCGGCGGAACTCGTCGTAGGCGGAGATCGCATCGTCCCAGCGGCGCTCCGCCATCGCCAGCCCGGCCTCCACGATCGCGACGTCATCATCGTAGCGCGCCTCGGGCGCGTCCGGCACCGCCTCATGGAACGCGACCATCATCGCTTCGGCCCGTTTGCGGTCCCCGAGGTAAGCGTATATCCCGGACAGACCCAGATAGGGCCGGTCCAGGGGCTCGAGGCTGTCCAGCGGTACGTCGGCCACCGTCTCTTCGAGGACCCGTCGGGCGGCCGCTCGATCTCCCCCCACATAGGCCTCCGTGAAGAAACGCGTCCACATCAAGCCGTACTCCCCGCCCGGTACCCCGGCGCTGGCCAGGGCGGCCGCGCCACGAACTGCCGCCTCGTCCGCCTCTCGCAGCCGGCCGGTCGCACGCAGGACGTGAGCGAGTGTGTAGGAATTCGACACGCGACCCATACCCTCCGCGGTGCGAACCCCTTCCCTGGCCACCGCTTCCGACGCGGCGAAATCCTCGCGGTGGACGGCGACCATCGCTCCGATCGGCCCGATGCGTGAGTCGCCGGGAAACAGCCGGCGGTAGGTCGACAGGGCCGAGTCCGCCGCCTCGACATCTCCGAGGCGCAGGTGCGAGATCACCACGTTGCCGAGCGACGTGGCACTCGTGTCGAGCTCGGCCGCACGGACGGTGAACTGGAGGGATCGCTCGTCGTCCCCGTTACTTCCGTACAGGATGGCGACGTTGTTCAGAGCCCAAGAATCATTCGGATCCAGGTCGAGCATGCGCTCGTAGGCGTCGATCGCTCGCTGGCGGTCGAAGGCCACGTTCTCGAAGTACGCCGCCTCCGCCAGGTAACGCTCCCGCGGCGTCAGGCGGTCGCGGAGCTCGTACGCCCGCGTCATGGCGGACGCGATCCTCGTGGGCGAACCCACGCCGTTGCGTAGTTCGACGCCCAGTTTTCGCCAGGCCATCGCGAACTCCGGGTCCTCCTCCAACGCCTCCTCCAGCAGTCGTACCCCGGCCTCACTGTCCGCCCGGTATTCGATCATCCGGAGCGCCTCCGTATACAGCTCCAGCGCCCGCAGCGACGACGTCGTCACCTCGGCCAGTGGCTCGTCGCCGCGGAGCGAGACGAACGACTCCCCCAGCCGTTCACGGAGTTTCTCGGAAAGCGCATCGATCGCAGGGAGCACGTTGGTGGAGTCCGTCGCCGTCTCCCGGTGCGAGACCAGCACGGCACCGTCGGGGTCTTCAATCCGTCCCGTGAGCACGAAGCCGCCTGGCACGTGGCTCAGGCTGCCGCCGATCACGGCGGGGATCCCTTCTCGGCGGGCCAGCCGGCGGGCCACGTCCATGGTCAGCGGGGTCGCGGGATCGAGTTCCATCCGCCGGAGGGCGTCCGCGATCCGGGTGGGCTCGAGCAGGCGGACGATCCGCGTCTGCGAGAAATCGATCCGGAACGCCTCGGTCATCGCGCGGGCAAACTCCGCGTCCCCGTCGCTGGCCTCGAAGTCCGCCACGAGAATCGGCGAACGCTCGTCGATCACGCCCTTAGCGACCAGGGTGCCGGCCGGACCGATGCCGTTGTTGCGCATGTACATGAAGCCGGCCGTGACGACGAACAGCAGGAGGAAAGCGAGGGCGCCGCCGGCCAGCGCGTTCTTCCAGGTCAGCCAGCGCCGGTGGACATCGGCGGCGGCCGAAGCAGGTGACGATGCAGCGGGCTCCCGTGCCGGGACCACGGTGCCCCGATGGGCGGAGGCGTACTCGCCGGGCTCCGGCGCACTCACCGAAGGGTGCCCGGGCTGCGCGGACTGCCCCGGAAGCCGCTCCTGTACGACGGCCGTCGCGAGCACCACCGGCAGGCCGATGACCAGCAGGACGATGGCGAACGGAAAAACCCAGTCCGGCAGGCCGACGTTGTCGGCCAGGATATCGACCACTTGCAGGGCAAACCACGACCCCGCCAGGTAGATACCGAGGCACTGCCACAGGCTCCGCCGATGCACCTCGCGAACGATCTTCTTCAGCGTATCCTCCCCGGGGTCGCCACGGTCCATCCGATCACGCCCGAACATATTCCGGAGGGCGCCGTGGCGCACGACCTTGCCGCTGCGTTGCGACGTCTCGGTATCCGGCCTAGCATTCGCCCGAACCCTGGGACCGTTACGAGAACCCCGGAGGCAAGATGCGACACGTGCGGTGGGAGCTTTGGCTGGCCGTGGGCGCCCTGATCACGGCAGGCGCCTGTGCGAAGAACGCCCCGAACACCGACCCGCGGGCCGGCGCTGACGACGACTCGCCGTTCGAGCCGTGGGAAGAGGTGCTTGAAGATACGGAGGCCTTTCCCGGCCTCTTGACCCTGCACCAGAAACGCGACAACACCGTCTACCTCGAGATCCCGACGGCGATGCTGGACACGGACTTCGGGATGACGATGCACATCAGCCAGGGCGCTGGCGTGTTCAACGTGCACCAGGGCCTGCCCCTGTCCGGCGCACAGCTGATGCGGCTGCGGCGGGTCGGCGACAAGATCCTGCTCGAGCACCGCAACGCGCGATTTACGGCGGACGAGGGCTCCCCGATGCGCACCTCGGTCGAGGGCAACACCGCCCACTCCATCGTCGCGGCCTGGGACATCGCTAGCGAGCACGACTCGACGCACAACGTGCTGGTCGACGTGACCGAGTTCTTGGTGTCCGACTATGCCGACCTCGCGCGCCGGCTCAAGCCGTACTACGACGACAAGGCGCCGAGCCTCGACGAGGATCGCAGCTACGTAGCTCAGATCCAGGCGTTCCCGGAAAACCTCGAGATCGACGCGATGCTGACCTACACGTCCAGCACGCGGCCCACGTTCGGCGGCGAGGGCGTTCCCGACACGCGCGCGGTACCGGTCGGCGTCCGCACCTCGGTCTACGCGCTGCCCGACGAGCCGATGCGGATCCGCCGGGCGGACGACCGAGTCGGCCACTTCCTCGACGCGGTCAAGGACTTCTCGCGCGACCAGGAGAAGGACCTGTACGTCGAGATCGTCCGCCGCTGGCGGCTCGAGAAGAAGGACCCGAGCGCGGCGATGTCTGAACCGGTCGAGCCGATCGTCTTCTACATCGACCGCAGCGTTCCGGTGGCGTATCGGCCTTACGTGCGGCGAGGCATCGAGGCGTGGAACTCGGCATTCGAGCGGGCCGGCTTCCGGAACGCGGTCGTCGCGAAGGACGCCCCGGACGACCCCAGCTGGAACGCCGAGGACATCCGGTACTCCGCAGTCCGGTGGACGGCCGCACACCAGATGGGCTACGCGATCGGCCCCTCGCAGTCGGATCCCCGGACCGGTGAGCAGCTCAACGGCGACGTGCTCCTCTCGTCCGGCTTCATGCAGGGCTGGATCTGGAACTACCAGCGGCTCGCGAACCCGGGAGCTTCCGCCGCACCGACGAGCGAGCTCGTCGACATGATCTCGGCACGCGGCGCGCAGAGCCGGCAGGCCTTGACCTTGGACCCCTGGCAGCTCGCCTACCAGTGCTACGCGCAGGTCGGCATGGCCCAGCAGCTCGGGTTCCAACACGCGGCCCTGCTGGGGCTCGGCGGATCAAACTTCGATGACGAGGTTCCGGAGGAATACATCGGAGACGCGATCATCGACCTGGTGTTGCACGAGACCGGTCACGTGCTCGGGCTGCGCCACAACTTCAAGAGCTCTTCAGGGGTGCCGTCGGAGCGTCTGAACGACGAGTCGTTCACCCGTCGCAACGGCCTCAGCCTCTCGGTGATGGACTACAACCCGGTGAACATCGCGGCGAATCCCGAGGAGCAGGGCCAATACTGGACCACGGGACCCGGATCCTACGATCGCTGGGCCATCCAGTACGCCTACTCGACGATCTATGATCAGCCGGCCGACGGACCACTCGTCACGAGCGGCACCCCGGCTTCCTCCTCGGAAGGCGAACTGAACGGCCTGCGGAAGATCGCCGCCCAGGCGTCCGACCCGATGCACCCGTACGGGACGGACGAGGACAACTGGCTGGGCGCCTTCGCGGTCGATCCGCTGAGCAGCGCCTGGGAGCTCGGGAGCGACCACTTCGCGTACGCTCGCACCCGCGCGGAGATCGTAGAGGAGATCCTGCCGACGATCGAAGACCGCATCGTCGAAGAGGGCGAGGGATACCAGCGCCTGCGCTCGGCCGTCAACAGCCTGACCTTCGAGCGGCTCAACGCCACGATGCCGCTGGTGAAGTACGTGGGGGGAGCCTACGTGGTGCGCGACCACCGCGGCGACCCGAACCAGCGCCCGGCATTCACGCCGGTCGCCGCTGAACGTCAGCGGGCAGCCGTCGACCTCATCGCCGGGACAATGCTGGCCGAGGACTCATTCGAGTTCGATCCGGCGCTGCTCAACACGCTGCTGCCGAATCGCTGGAGCACGTGGGGCCAGTCGCCGGCGACGATCCTCCAGTTCCCCGTCCTGGCGAACATGGCGGCGATCCACGGTAGCCTCTTGTCAGGTCTGATGACCCCGCCGCGGCTCGCTCGCATGCTCGACCAGGAGGCCCTGGCCGGCCGCGGCGCCGACGTCTACACGGTGAGCGAGATGTTCGGCACCCTCACTCGGTCGGTCTGGAGTGAACTCGGCCGGGGCGGTGACGCGCGGTCCGCGTCACCGGTGCGCCGCAACCTCCAGCGGATCTATACGGACGAGCTGGCCGATCTGGCGCTGTCGGACGTAGCCCCTGGGGATGCTTCGGCGCTCGCGCGTCTGGAGCTTTCGGAGCTGTCGAGCCGGCTGGGACGGGCGCTCGCCGGCGCGAGAGTGGACCGGGCGACGCGCGCTCACCTGGCGGAGACGCAGGCCCGGATCGACCGTGTGCTCGAGGCCACGCTCGTCGTCGACTGACCCCGTTCAGACTGCGGCCGGTCCCGTCCGGGGCCGGCCGTACTTCTCTCCGCTGTCTACGCTCTCGCCTTCAACAGGTCCCGGATCTCGGCCAGCAGCTTCTCCTCGGCCGACGGCTCGGGAGGCGCTGCGGGCACTTCCTCCTGCTCTTCCTTCTGCATCATCCGGTTGTAGCCCTTCACGACGAGGAATACGCAGACGGCAATGATGAGGAAGGAGATCACGGCGTTCAGAAAGGCTCCGTAGGCGATGACGACGGCGCCCGCGTCCTGCGCGGCCGCCAGCGAGGTGTACGGACCTGCCGGATCGCCCTGGGAAAGCGGCAGGTAGAGGTTCGAGAAGTCGACGTTGCCGAGGGCTACCCCGATCGGCGGCATCAGCACCTGGTCGACGAAGGACTTCACGATCGTACCGAATGCGGCGCCGATGACGATACCGACCGCCATGTCGAGCATGTTCCCCCTGGCGGCGAACTCCTTGAATTCCTTCAGCATCGCACAGACCTCCATTCGATGGGTGGCGTGGGGAGGCCCGAAAGCTAGCGAGCGCGCGACCCGTCGGGCAACGATAGTCCGCAGCCCCGGGGCACGGCACGCAACCTGCTCCTTTTACCTGCGACTCAGCCGCGTGCGGCGTCGGAGGGGCCCGACGCCGCCGTTGCTTCATGCATGCATCCAAAGGAGTCTGCACTTTGCGAGGATATCCCGGCGAGCCGGATGCGGCATCGGGCGACGAGCCCACGCCAACGACCGACGTGGCTCGCTTCGTCTCCGCCCTCGCTCGGGCGGTTCACGCCTTCCATACCTACCCGGCGGGCAGCCCGGCCCGCATCGACGTGCTGGAACTGGCGCGAGGCGCCCTCCATTCCCGCGTGACCGGGGATGCCTTACCCCTGGTGCTCGACGTCACGAACGAGGGAATCAAGTATCATGGCGATCTTGTCCATGACGATCGCGGGCCGGAACGATCTTTGGCCATCGCACTCCGAAAAGCCTACGTCTCGACGCTCGAGTTTCAGCGTGGCGCTCCGATCCGGGATTTTCGGCAGCTATGCAGCCTCCTGGCGTTCCCCGACCGACTGCTCGAACGCATCGAGGGACTGTCGGAGATCCTGGCCGAGCGAGGCGTGTCATTCATCGAAGCGCACGTCATCGCGACGCATCGGACGATCGAGGCGGGCACGGTCCCGACCGAGTTGCTCGAGATCGTGGCGAGGAACCGCGAAGCGACCGCCGAGGGGCGTCCAGCGGAGTCGGCCGAAGGAGGCTGGATCCGCCTCGATCCCTCTGTGCCGCTCGATCGCGTCGGCATCGAGGATCTTCCCGTGTTGCTCGGCGATGCTCCCTCGCTGGGGATGGCGCTGCACCAGCTGGCCGGCGGGTCCCCCGAGTCAACGTCGCCCGCCGAGGCGATGCTGCGCCACTACGGCGAGATCACGGAACTGTATGCGGACTCCGATCCGTCGGTGGCCGAGGCGTTGTTCCGCCGACTGGTCGATACGGTTCGGCAGCTCCCGGAGCCCATGCGCCACACGCTCCTGAAGGATGAAGTGTTGCCCAGGCTCGTGGATGGGCGGCGGGGTCGTCGCGTCCTCCAGTACTTCGACGACGACGAGATCGCCGACGCCCTGGCGATGCTGGTCGATCTCGGGGTCGGCGGAGTGGAAATGTTGACCGCGGGCGTGGCCCGACTGGACCTGCCAGAATCCCGGCGACCGGCCGTCATGGACCGGCTGTCACGGCGCCTGCATCCCCCCGCGGGGGAAGAGGAACACGGACTCGAGGCGCAGGAGACCGATGCCATCCGCGAGGACGCAGATGATATGGACCGCCGCCTCAGGGTGGACGACGCCCACGATGCCGACTACGTGGCGCTCCATGCCTTCGATCTCGCCGTCGACCATGACGCGGCCGGGGCTCTTGCGAACGTTGTCCAGGCAGTCGCCGGTTCCGATCCCGTCGAAGACCAGCTTTGCTGCTGCCTCGAGATCCTGAACCTGAGCGCCGATCCTTCGGTCGTCGCCTCGACGGTGCGCCGCGCCCGCGGCCTCTTCTTCAGCCTAGAATCGCGCGGCGAGGTCGGAAGGCTGGCCGGCTGGTTGGCCGCATTCGCGAGCGTGGCGCGTGCCCGGACGAACCAGGACGAAGATGTGGCCTCACGAATTCGAGCGACCCTCGACGAGTACGTGACGCCGGAGTTCATTCATCGGGTATCGGCACTCCCGACGACGGACCACGACGAGCCTCCTCTCGTCACCATCATCTGTGAGCTGGGAGCGACCGGGGTCGGCGCGCTGGTCGACAGCCTCGCCGCGGAATCCGACATCTCGGCGCGCAACCGGCTGCTGCTCGCCCTGCAGCCACGCGCGACGGAGCTCGCCGAGTACCTCGTTCCGTATCTGTCGCATCCGAAGTGGTTCGTCGTGCGCAACATGCTTTCCCTGCTCGGCCATGGTGGAATGGGATGGGAGAGCTCCATCGCCGACTCGATCGATCACGCCCACACTCGCGTCGTGCGGGAGGCGTTTCTCGCGCTGGCTCGGGTGGGGTCGCGCACGGCCGTCAGCTACACCGCACGCGCCCTGCACCATGAATCGGCGGCGGTGCGACGGCACGCGGGAGAGACGATCTGGCGGTTCGATCCGAAGTTGTCCCGTCCTCTGCTCCATGCCGCGCTCCTGGACCGCGAGCTCGCGGCGCGAGACCCGGACCTGATCCAGGATCTCGTGGTCGCAGCCGGACGACGCGGCTTAGACGGTCTCCAGCCAGCGCTGCGCCGGCTCCGCTGGCAGGTACTCGCGGTCTGGAGCTCTAACCAACGGGCCCTCGGGCTCTCCGCCTGGCGTCAGTTGAGGGCGACGCGATGAGCGGGGCGATGTCGGCTGAGAAGCCACGTACCACGTATCGGGACGAGGAAGGACAGTATCGGCCTGAAGCCGGCCACGTGCTGCGTACGCTGGCGGCCCTGCGCTCCACGTGCCTTCTCTACCCGGCCGGACACCCGGCCATCGACGCGCAGGTCGAGGAGTTCCTGCGGCACGCCCGGATACTGCTGCGGGGCCATTCCGTCGTGCGCCTGGACGTCATCCGGGGCATCCTGCACTGCGACGGTACCCCGCTGCAGCGCGAAAGCCGGATTCACGCCCGGGCCCTCAGCGAACTGACGGCCCTCGGCGTCGACAGCATCCATGTCGGCGCCGGCCTGAAACCCGACGAGGTGAGGACGGTAGGCGCCTACCTGGCCGGCGAGCACCGTGGCCCGGGTACCGGCGAGCCCGTGATCGACCTGCTGCACGGCCGTGGCGTGAGCCACATCAGCCTCGGCCGGGTTTTGCCTATCAACCATCGAGTTCGTTCGCGGCCGCCGGAAGCACCGGATGCGCTGTACGACGACGGATATCGGCAGAGCGCCGATCTCGCGCGAAGCACGTTTGATTCGCTGGAGCAAGGCTACGCGCCCGATGTCCGGGCGATCCACGACATGCTCGAGGTGCTGGTCGGCCGCGTGGCACGGAGCAGCATGGCACTCCACCAGGTAATGGCTCTCAAGGACTACGAGAACCGCTCCTACCTCCATTCGGTCAATGTGGCCCTGCTGACCGTTCGGCTAGGAGAGCGGCTCCAGATGGACCAGAAAAACCTGATGGTCCTGGCCGAGGCCGCGCTCCTCCACGACGTGGGAAAAACGAGGATCCCGGTCGAGATCCTCACGAAGGCCGGCCGACCGACCGACCGAGAGTGGCGCACGATCCGGCGTCATCCGCTGATCGGCGCGGAGATTCTCTCCGAGCTGGAAGGGCTGACCCCGCTCACGCCGGTGGCGGCACTTGAACACCACGTCGACTTCGAGGGTGGCGGGTATCCCATTCTTCGTGACGGCCGGCGTCCCCACGTGATCAGCCAGATCGTCTCGGTCGTGGACGTCTACGAGTCCGTGACCGGGGCACGCACCTACCGCGATCCCGCCACCCCGGACGAGGCCTGCCTGATCCTGGCACGCATGGCCGGCGAGAAGCTCAACCCGGCGCTGGTCAAGGCCTTCGTGAGCGTCGTCACCTTCTTCCCGGTCGGCACAGTGGTCCGCACTACGCGTGACGAGCTGGCGGTCGTGGTGCAGACCCATGATGACGACGCCCTGCATCCCCGCATCGTGCTCGTGGATCTCGACGCCCCGGATGCCGGCACCGGCCCCCAGATAGATCTCCGGGAGCGCGACGACGGGGGCGCCTTCCAACGCGACGTTCTGGAGAGCGTAAGCCCGGCCGACTACGACATCGACGTTCCCGCGATTCTGCGGCACGTCGAGTCCTCCTGATCCGGAGGTCGCCGGTGTAGGTCTCGCCGCCGCTCCGCCCACCACTCCGTGCTTTGATCCGCGTTGCCGGGCGATTTAGGTTTGAGGCTCTCCGCCGACCCGCGACCAGATTCCCGGAGGATTCAAATGGTGCCGGACCTCGTGGCCCACATGCTCGCCCTTCCCCGGGCCGTCCAGGACGTCAGCGGGGGAAGCGCTCCTTCCATCGGCGAGCTGCTGCGCGATCTGCCCGGTTTCCTGTCCGAGAACTGGCCGTGGCTCGTGTCCCGCGCCGCGATCTTCCTCGGCACGCTTTTCCTATTCTGGGTAATCGGCCGCCTGGCGCAACGCGGCGTCCGGCGCGCACTCGGCTCCGATCGTATCAAGGGCTCGCATCTGCTGGAACGCACGCTAGTGTCACTGACCGGCAAGCTGGTTCTGCTGCTGGGCCTGGTCGTGGCCCTCTCGTTCGTGGGCATCCACCTGGGGCCGGTGCTCGCGGGACTCGGTATCGCCGGCTTCGTCATGGGCTTCGCGTTGCAGGACAGCCTCGCGAACTTCGCGGCAGGCGCGATGATCCTTCTGTACGCGCCGTACGATGTCGGGGACGCCGTCGAGGTTGCCGGGGCGACCGGCAAGGTAGCGGGGATGAGCCTCGTGTCGACCACCATCCTCACCTTCGACAACCAGCGGGTCATCGTGCCGAACGGGAAGATCTGGGGTGACGTGATCAAGAATATCACCGCCGAGGCGATCCGCCGCGTCGATATGGTCTTCGGCATCGGTTACGCGGACGACATTCCGGCGGCCGAGCGATTCCTCAACGAGATCCTGGCAGAGCACCCCGCGATCCTCGACGAGCCGGCCCCGATCGTCAAGCTCTCGAACCTCGGTGACTCCTCCGTGGACTTCATCGTGCGGCCATGGTGCGCCACCGAGGACTACTGGGATGTGCGCTGGGACGTCACTCGCCAGGTCAAGCTCACCTTCGACCGGGAAGGAATCTCCATTCCATTCCCACAACGAGACGTTCATCTCCACAACACGGGCCCTCTCGCGGAGAGCGGGGCCTGAGCGTGCGAACCCGCCGGGCCTTCGCCCTTCCGATCTCCGCTCTGGCCGCGCTCGCGACGGGGCTGACGGCACCGGGACCGCTCGTCGGCCGCTCGATCTGCCACGAGCCATTCGAGGGCGTCCGGGCGCCCGACACCGTCTACCTGCTGGCGACCCCGCGCGGCGACACCGTGCCGGATCCAGTCGGCGAGGCGGATTTCGGCCAGCTGGCGGACGTTTCGCGCATCGGGGGGGTGGGGACCGAAGATGTCGCGACGGAGGACGTCGTCGTCATCGTGCCGTGGGGGTTCGACGAAGACTGCCGCCCGATCGCATGGACCGGCAGCTGGCTGTGGGCCTCGGTCGGCACGCGGGGCTTCTACCGAGGTCAACTGAGGCCCCGGTCCGCGTGGATCGACGACCATCCAACCTTTGACGTACACGCCGCCGTCTGGGAGGGATTTCCTGCAAGCCCGTGGGAGCATCCGATGAGCACGGGCCGTCCACATCTCAGCGCCGAACAGCTGTACGATCTGTACGACCGACTTCCCACGGCGGCAGCGATCGCCTCGCGGCCCTACGGCGCCGTCAGCGACCTGGTGGAATGGCGGCGGGCCGCCGACGACCTGGCAGAGGCGTACCCGGCACGCATGATGCTCCTTTCGGCTTTTCGAATGGCGGAGACGGCCCGGGTGCGCAGCACACGCCTCCCGTTCGGCGGGACCTACCGGATCCGCGTCGAGGGGGAGGCGGACACCCTGGCCACCTTCCTCCTGCGTACCGGTTACGTCGGCACCGAACCGCTCGCGTCCGCCGACGCCGAGGCGGGGCAAGTTCCTACTGCACCGCGCCCGGCCGACACCTACTCGGCGGCCGTTGCCCTGGGCGACATCCCTCTCGATCTGACCCTTCGCGAGGACTCCGGAAACCCTTCCATTTGCGTGCGCGCTCTCGGCCTGCGCGCCGAGGCCGCGGAGTTCACTCCCGAAGACGCCTCTCGCGGCTGGCACGCGGAGCTGGCTCCCTCATTCGTCGCCGCGTGCTTCGCCGACGTCGAAACGCTGCGGAACCTGCGCCACGCCGAGCCGACGCCGGAACCGGTCGACACCGGTACGGGGCTCGCCGCCGATTCAGCGGCGGCAAGGCTGCCAGGCGCCTTCCGGCAGGAAACCGACGGACGGTTCACGTTTCACCAGGCCGCTGCCCTCGCCGACGGTACGCCGGTGGAACTGGTCGGGGATCGCATCGGCATGGATACGCTGCCCCCACCACCTGTAGTTCCGGAAGCTGTGCCGTGACGCACCGGCCGGGCCTGCTCAGGCGGTACTGACCTTCCGACCGCCGTCGACCGGCGGCCATCGGAACCCATTGCGCCGCAGCACCCGAATCGCCGCTTTAGTATCAGGCGGGAAGCTCGCCCCGAGCATCCACTCCACGTACTCGTCGTTGAGTCGCACCGGCTGACCGCGATGCCGTCCGAAGTTGAACAGGACCTCTCCCGTCTCGTCATCCAGCCGGAACTTCGCCGACCGGTCGACCTCCCAGTCCGGACGACTGAGCCGGATCATGTCGTCTGCCGTGTAGCCGAACACCCGGGCCATCTCCCGGAGCAACGGTGGCAGGACCCGCGTGTCGGGCACCGCCTTGTGCGCCATCTCGTGATCCCGATCGAGAAAACGCTTGACCGCCGTTCCGAGGTCGCGCGGCTCGGCCTCGCGCCACACGCGGTGGAGATCGATCTCGCGCACGGTACCGAGGTCGAGACCGGAGCGCCCGGCGCGTCGCAACTCCGCGTCGAGCAGGAGCGTGTCGTAGCGGCGGGAGACGAATCCCACGAGCACCGCGCCATCCACGAGTCCCTGGATCGCTTCGGCGCAAGACCGGAACGTCGGGCACCCCACCACCTCCTCATCCGTGATGCCGTGCACGGCCGTCGATTCCGCCGGAATCGTGCGTTCGGGATCGAAGAAGGCGTGAAAGACCAGCGCATCATCCTCCACGCGGATCACGGCCAGCTCGAGGATTCGATCCTCGTACGGGTCGAGTCCGGTCGCCTCGATATCGAAAGCCAGCATGTTCATCGGTACGTTCCTCTCGTCCATGGTCTCCGGTCACGTGACGTAACGTAGATGGAGCCACTGACAGCTCCCACGCTTCGGTGGGCGCGACTGGTGGCCGGGGACCCGTCCGCTCAATTTGGACGGCGATCGTGGGCCCCCGGCCCGCGGCCCGCAAGCGGTTCACCTGGACGAGAGGCTGACATGTTGGCGGCAATCGCGGGCTCGAATTGATGGAGGCCCTTCACATCCCGTCGTCACTGCTCGGCGCCGTCGTGTTCTTCGGTCTTCTCGGGATGCTCGCCTGGCTGCTGATCCGAGAGACCCTGCGCATCGTTCTCAAGCCCGTTCTCGTCGTGGCGGCCCTGGTCATCGTCGCCGTGTGGGCCGGCGTGCTCGATCAAACCGTAGTCGGGCGCTGGCTGTCCTGGACGGGGGAACAGGTCGTCGCGGGCGCGACGGCCGCCGGACAGTGGGCGGCCGGCGCGTGGGAGGGCTCGCAGGACGTCACGACGAATTGACAAGCTGGCCCGGATATGGTAAATACTTAGCATCGTGATGCTGTTCATTTAGCATGTGGAGGGTCGATGGTGGAGCGCCTGCAGCATCGGTTGAGTCGCCGGGAGCGTCAGATCATGGACGTGCTGTTCCGCCTGGAGCGGGCCAGCGTCGCCGATGTACGGAAGAACGTCCCGAATCCGCCGAGCTATTCCTCGGTGCGCGCCCAACTGCGCATCCTTGAGGAAAAGGGACACATCAGCCACACCGAGGAAGGCCCGCGGTACGTGTACGAACCGAACATGCCGGTCGACCGAGCGAAGCGGTCGGCGCTGGCGCATGTCGCGGAAACGTTCTTCGACGGCTCACCCGCCAAGCTGATGGCGTCGTTGCTCGATGAAGGCGCCACCGAGCTCTCGGACTCCGAGCTGGACCGGCTCTCGGTCTTGATCAAACGTGCCCGCCGGAAAGAGGGATGAGGGGATGATGACGATGCAAACGGTGGTGGACGTGTGGATCGGAATATCCGAGGGGACGCTCGTCATGCTCGCCGGCTCCATGCTGCTCCGGGGGGCGGCGCTCCTCGGCCTGGCGGCTGGAGCGACCCTGCTGATGCGGCGGGCACCCGCGGCGTTGCGCCACCACGTCTGGATGCTGGCGATGACGGGGCTTCTGGCCCTGCCGCTGCTGACGAATGCCCTCCCCGACTGGCGGGTGCCGGTGCCGGAGCGCGTCATGGCGCTGTGGCCGGCCGCGACGAGCGCTGGCGCGGCCCACGTGGCCCCGAGTGCGGCCCCGCAATCGGATCGCGACGCCAGCCCGGCGTCTCCTTCCGCGGCCGGCCCGACAGCCTCGGCCGGACCGACGTCGGAGAGCACCGCGGCCGTGAACCGGTCGGACGAGCGCCGTACGGCAGGTCTCGGGTGGTCGGCCCTGCTGCTCATCGTATGGGCGGGCGGCGGCCTGGCGCTGCTCTTCCGCCTGATCGTCGGGCTCGTACGCGCGGCATGGCTGGTCCGGCGCGCGCACCCGGTAGACGACCGCCAGTGGAACGTGCTGGTTTCCCTGCTCTCCCTGAAGGCCGGCCTCGGCCGGGGTGTGCGCGTCGTGTCCAGTTCCGAGGTCAACGTGCCGATGGCCTGGGGGATCTTCAATCTGTGGCTCGTCCTGCCCGAGAACTTCGAGACGTGGCCCACCGAGCGCCGCCGCGTCGTGGTGCTCCACGAGCTCGCGCATCTGCGGCGGCGGGACTGCCTGGCGCAGGCGCTGGCCCGGCTCGCCCTCGCCATGCACTGGCCGAATCCTCTGGCGTGGCTGGCCACCCGGCGCATGACCGCTGAGCGAGAGCAAGCCTGCGACGATGCGGTGCTGACCGCCGGGGTCGGCGGCCCGTCGTACGCGCATCACCTGGTGGAGATCGCCCGTGGCCTCTCGCGGCCGTCGCGGCCGGCCCGGGCAGCGGTCGCGATGGCCCGACCCTCGGAGCTGGAGAACCGGGTTCTCGCGATCCTCGACGAGCGCCGCACTCGCCGCGCCCTGGGCCGCCGTACCGCACGACTGGCGATCGTGGCCGCGGCCGCGCTTCTGCTGCCGGTCGCGGCCATCCAGCCCGCCGCGGCTCGCGCGGCGCGTGAGGCGGCTGAACCCGAAGCGGCCCCGGCCTTCAAGACGACCCGGACGCCTGAAAGAGCCCTGGCGCCCAAGACGGAAGCGGCGAACGACCCGTCCGATCCGATCGGGAAGGCGGTGGCCGACGCCAGCGCGAGCGGCTACGCCGGGGCCGACACGGACGGTGACGGGAAGCGCAGCTGGGCCGAGCTGGGCCTCCAGGCGCCGCCAGCGGCCGGTGACACGATTGAGGAACACGTCTACGTGGCGCTCGAGAAGGCGCTGGCCTCCGACGATCCCGATGTTCGCGCCCAGGTCGCGCACATCCTCGGCTCGATCGAGAGCCCGCGTGGGGTGGAACTGCTCACCGGCGTCGTCCGCAGCGACGCGAACGCGAGCGTACGGGAGGCCGCCGCCTGGGCGCTTGGGATGATCGAGTCCGCGGCAGCCGTGCCGGCTCTGACAGGCGCGACGGAGGACTCCGCCGAAGGTGTGCGCAAGCAGGCGGCCTGGGCCCTTGGCATGATCGAGAGCCCGGACGGGGTCGATCCGCTCCTGGCGCTCCTGGGCGATGGTAGTTCGGACATTCGCGACCAGGCGGCATGGGGTCTCGGCATGATCGAATCGTCGAGGGCCGTCCCCGGTCTCACCACAGCCTTCGCGAACGAGTCCTCGGCGGACGTGCGCTCTCAGATCATCTGGGCGCTCGGCATGATCGAAGATCGGGAGTCCGCCGACACGATCGTCGACGCGCTCGAGGATCCGGATCCGGGAGTGCGCAAGCAGGCCCTCTGGGCGCTCGGGCAGGTCCTCAACTAACGCTACGACCGGTTACCGGAATCCGCCCGCCGCCTCGGCGGGCTTTTCCGGGCCAGCTAATGCTAAATTTTTACTCTCAGCGAAAGATTGAAACGATGCGCACGTATGCATTACATCCCCGAGCGCCACGTTCCCGAGGTCGCGCGATTCTCGCCGCCACGTCCCTACTCTTCCTTCTTGGCTGTTCGACGCCCGCCGCCGCGCAGGAGGTCGACGCCCTGGTCCGCGCCCTTGACACGCCGGACGCACACGCTCGGGCCATGGCCGCCTGCGAACTGGGGGAGCTCGGTTCCACGGCCGTGCGCCGGGCGATGCCCAGGCTCCTCGAGCTCTTGGCCGACGACACCACGGTCGAAGGTCGCCTGTGCCGGGACGGCTACGGCTGGCGCCGTGGCTGGCACGATGACAGCTCGCCAGGCCGCGAAGCGGCCATCGCGCTGGAGGAGATTGGTTCGGCCGCGATCGATCCGCTGGTCCGGGTTCTCGACGCGGGTGACCCGCCAGCCCGCGATCACGCCGCGCTGGCGCTCGGCCTGATCGAGGACTCGCGGGCGCTCCCGGCGCTCGAACGCCATCTCCAGACGGACGCCCAGGCCCGGGTGCGGGAGCGCTCCGCGTGGGCGCTGGGGATGATCGAAGACAGCCGGGCGGTCGAGGCCCTCGCCCGGGCAGGGTCGGACGACAGCGCACAAGTGCGGGAGCAAGTAGCATGGGCGCTCGGCATGATCGAAAGCCCGGACGGGGTCGAGGCCCTCGGCCGGTTGCTTCGCGATCCCGGAGCCGACGTCCGGGCCCAGGCTGCCTGGGCGCTCGGTATGATCGAGTCCGCGCGCGGCGTCGATCCGCTCGTCGCGGTCGCGCGTGACGAGTCGCCGAAGGTGCGCGAGCAGGCGGCCTGGGCCCTCGGCATGATCGAGAGTTCCGAGGGCGTGGGGCCGCTCACCGAATTCACCCGCGACACCGAGGCGAAGGTCCGCAAACAGGCGGCCTGGGGTCTTGGCATGGTCGAGAGTGCGCGCGGCGTAGATCCGCTCGTACGGCTGCTCGACGATCCGGAGCCTGACGTCAGGGAACAGGCGGCGTGGGGCCTCGGCATGATCGAGGACGCCGCCGCCGTCGACGGCCTTGTGACCGCGCTCGGCTCCGACGTGAGCGCCGCGGTCCGGGAACAGGCGGCCTGGGCGCTCGGCATGATCGAGGACCCACGGGCGGCCGGCCCTCTCTCCGACGCGCTGGAAGACGACGACGAGGACGTCCGCGACCAGGCGATCTGGGCCCTCGGCATGGTCGTCCAGAACGCGGATATCGAGTCGATCGATACGCACGAGCTCGCGCGGCGCCTGCGCCAGTCGCTGGACGACGAATAATCCTTCCCCGCCGGTCTTCAGCCCGGCCGGCCGGCCGGGCTGAACCCTCGGCCGATCCTTCGAGAATCTCGCGCTCGTAGTCGCCCCGATCGCAGACCGGCTCCGGAATCACCCGGCCGGTCACCGACGGAATCCGGCGACAGTTGTCCCGGTACGCGACGAGGCGACTGTCGGCCAGGCCCGTCACCGCCCCGCCCTGCACCCGCGAGCTTGCCACAAGGGCCGGCAGCAGGGGAAGGATGGCACGAATCACGGTGTGCAACCGGTCGGATTCCCGGTCGCCGCCGAACGGCAGGCTGAGGTGGGCGCTCTGCACGTTCGACCATCCGTGTGCCACGAATACAGTTCATGCAACCTGCGCGAGTGGCCATGCGTCCTATAGTCCGATGGGCCCGTCACCTGACAACCGATTGGCGCTCGCCCGGGAAACGCACGCGTGACGATATATAAGATGCAACTATCTGTCATGCAATGTGTTAGAGAACATCGTCGCCCGGAGCGGCCCGATCATCGCCCGATCGACACGGCCGGGACAGGATTCATGTCGAACGCTGCCGTCCCGGCGGCGCGATTTCTGCGGTGACTCATTGGTTTGTGGCGCGGCGGTCCGCCCAGGGGTGAGCCCGGGGGAACCGTGCCGGTCAGTAACACAGGGAGAACTCAAATGCGGAAACTCATCGTTTTCGGAGCCGCCACGCTCGCCTTTATGTTCGGCGGCGTTCAGCAGGCCGCGGCTCAACAGAACATGGTAGGCGTAAAGGGCGGATTCGTTTCGTCCAAGCTGACCGGGGACATCGAGGACGGCCTCGCGTCGAGATCGGCGCTGGGCATCGGTGGATTCCTTCAGGTCATGGTTGCGCCGAACGTCTCGATCCAGCCGGAGGCCCTCTACATGATGAAGGGCGCCAAGGAAGACGCCGGCGACGGCAAGGTGAAGGTCAATTACATCCAGGTTCCCATCCTGATCCAGTACCACATTCCGGCCGTGGGCTTCTCGCCGCGCCTGTTCGCAGGTCCGTCCATCGCCTTTGAGGCGGGCTGTGATAGCGAGCAGGGCGGCGTGTCCGACTCGTGCGAGAATTCCGGCATCAACACGAAGAGCGCGGACTTCGGACTCGTGTTTGGCGGCGGTGTGGACATTCCGGCCGGCGGATTCGTGGTCACGCTCGACGGTCGGTACGACCTCGGTGTGACGAACGTCTCCGACGACGAGGGCGTCGACGTGAAGAACAAGTCGTTCGAGTT
>Ga0055480_10000015_pt1 | contig 49604 bp, 43 predicted proteins | sample Muzzi_PWB_D2_FD_57935 | JGI IMG/M metagenome (GOLD analysis project Ga0055480, IMG submission 57935) | Wetland microbial communities from San Francisco Bay, California, USA, that impact long-term carbon sequestration - Muzzi_PWB_D2 | ecosystem: Environmental > Aquatic > Marine > Wetlands ... | reverse complement strand
ACCATTATTCATCGGTTCGACTCCGATCGCCGCCTCCAGCAATTTCAAAGGGATTACAGAGTATAGCTATCTGTAATCCCTTTTTTATTTCCTCCACCCGATAAATCCAGGCCTGTAGATACACGATATTGTCCGCCAGGTCAAGCCGGATGGTCGAGCGGGACCCCCCAGATCTCTTCGGCGTACTCCCTGATGGTCCGGTCTGTGGAAAACTTGCCCATTCTGGCGACATTGAGAATGGCGGTCCGTGCCCAACCGTCGGCATCAAGGAAGGCATCATTGACCCGGTTCTGACACTCAAGATACGACTCCAGATCGAGAAGAAGCAGGAAAGGATCGTGCTTGTCCATCAGACTATCGACCAGAGGTTTGAACAGCTCCTTGTCGCCACTACTGAAAGAACCATCCCCTATCGATTCAATGACGTTCCTGATCCGCTCATTTTGCTGACAAACCTGCCAGGGCGTGCGGCTGATATTTTTTCGCTCAAATTCCGCCTCATCGGCGGTCATACCAAAGATGAAGATATTTTCCTCACCGACCTCCTCACGAATCTCGATATTGGCACCATCAAGTGTTCCGATGGTCAGGGCGCCATTCAGGGCAAACTTCATGTTGCCGGTTCCCGAAGCCTCGGTGCCGGCGGTGGAAATCTGCTCAGACAGATCCGCTGCAGGCATGATGATTTCCGCCTGAGAAACGTTATAGTTGGGCAGGAATACCACCTTCAACCGGTCTTGCACCCGGGGATCCTTGTTCACCACCTCGCCGATGGCAGTGATCAGTTTGATAATCAGCTTTGCCCGCCAGTAAGATGGCGCAGCCTTCCCGGCAAACACCGCCACCCGTGGGGCGAGGTTTTCTGCTTCCCCGTGAATTATCCGATGGTAGAGATGGATGAGATGGAGGGCGTTGAGCAGTTGCCGTTTATACTCATGAATCCTTTTTACCTGGATATCGAACATGGCATGGGGATCAACAATCACCTTGCATTTTTTCTCTATATATTCTGCCAGCTGCGTCTTATTGTTCAGTTTAATCCTCCGCCAGTCGGCAATAAAAACCGGATCTTCGACAAAGGACTCAAGACCGCGTAGCTGATCAAGGTCGGTAATCCAGCCGGCACCGATTTTTGAAGAGATGAGCAGCGCCAGCTCAGGGTTGATGTCCAGCAGCCAACGACGGGGGGTGATGCCGTTGGTTTTGGAATTGAACCTCCCCGGGAAAAACTCATGGAAACCTGGAAAGATCCGTTGCTTGAGCAGTTGGGAATGCAACTCGGCCACCCCGTTGACGCTATGGCTGCCGACAATCGCCAGATGGGCCATCCGGACCATCTGGACCGGGCCCTCTTCAATGATGGAAAATTCCCGTAATTTTCTCTCGCTGCCGGGATATTTCTGGGCAACTTCATTTAAAAACCGGCGATTGATCTCATAGATGATCTGCATATGCCGTGGCAGAACCCTGGCCATCATTTCGACCGTCCAACGCTCAAGGGCTTCCGGCATCAGTGTATGGTTGGTGTATGCAAAAGTGTTGACGGTAATACTCCAGGCCTCTTCCCAGCCGAGCCCTTCGATATCCAGCAGCAGACGCATCAGCTCCGGGATGGCAATTGACGGATGCGTGTCGTTTAGCTGAACAGCCACCAGGGAGGTGAATTTACTGAAGTCGGTATTTTTTTTCTTATAGCGCCGCATAATGTCCTGAAAGGTCGCGGCAACGAAAAAGTACTGCTGCTTCAGACGAAGTTCCTGACCCGCATAGTTGTGATCAGGGGGATAGAGCACTTTTGAGATGGTTTCGGAGCTGACCTTTGACTCAACTGCACCGATATAGTCCCCCCGGCCGAAATCGGTGAGATCCAGCTCTCTTGAAGCAAAGGCCGACCAGAGCCGCATGTTGATGACATGGTCATTCTTATAGCCGGGGACCATGATATCACTGGCCTTGGCCATGACATCTTTTGAGTTGATCCATTTGGCCCTATACCTGCCTTTTTCATCCAGATAACTGGAGACCTCACCAAAGAACTGCACCCTGAAGATCGGTAACTGCCGCTCGAATTCCCAGGGAGTGCCGTTACGCAGCCAGTTATCCGGACCTTCAACCTGATAACCGTCCACCAGCCGTTGGAAAAAAAGGCCGTATTCATAGCGGATACCGTAACCATAGGCAGGAATTTTCAAAGTTGCGATGGAATCCATGAAACAGGCGGCGAGCCTTCCCAAACCGCCATTACCAAGAGCGGCGTCTTCCTCCTGGTCCCTGATCTCCGCCATATCAAAACCCAGCTCTTCAACTGCCTGTTTGGCATCCTCCAGGATGCCAAGATTGGTCATGCTGTTGCCCAGCGACCGACCGATCAAAAATTCCAGGGACAGATAATAGACCCGCTTTTTTTCTTTTGCATAGAAAGTTTTCTGGGTGGAGATCCATTTCTGCACCATCAGATCCCGCATGGTATAGGCCAGTGCCCGGTAGACATCCTGAGCACCGGAACGTTCTGGGTCGCGCCCCTGAAAACTCATCAAATGGTGGATAATGTTCTCTTTTATGGCGCTTACAGTAGAGGGAAAAGCGGGGCTCGGCCACGTGGCACCGTGCTGATCAGTCTGACTCTCAACTCTTTCCATCACCTTCATTATGCATCCTCCAGAGGATTTGTGCCGGCAACGCAGGCTAACCGTCAGATGAAAATCCGACCGAACAATTCCGGTTCCTGCGATCCGTCCCCCATTTACTGGACAAATCCTGCAACCGGATATATCTATTCTTTTGAAACTGCACAAGAATCGACATGCTGTTGATTATAAGTCTGATGATGAAATTGGCTATACCAGCTCCCTGCATTTTGCCATCTTTCTGTCGGCGGCATCCGGTATTTGCATTCAATAATATATATACATTGAACTACCTGCCACTGCGTGGTATACGATATGAACATTGCCTGACTGCGACAATAACAGTAATAGCATATAATTACAGTCTTTGCAGACTGTATCACCTATGATGGGACGGCAGATATTTATGGCACAGAAAAAGAAAGCAACTGAAAAAAACGCTCCCCACATCGGCGGAAACAACCGAAAAAAAGGTCAACTGGTTACCTATTTTATAATCTTTGTCTTCGGTTTTCTGGCAGGCATAGCTTTTACCGTCTATAAGGGTGGTACTCCCGCGCCATCGTCATCACCCACTGCTGAGGTGCAGTCCGAAGGTGCGGACGATCAAACCGCTCAAGCCATCATCAAGCTGGAAGCCGAGGTAACCGCCAGACCTGAAAATTTTCAGAATTGGATTCGCCTGGGAGACCTCTATTACGATACCAACCAGCCGGAAAAAGCTATCGCTGCCTATACCAAATCCCTGGAATATCACTCGGGAGATGCCGATTTACTCACCGACCTTGGCGTAATGTACCGCAGGATCAAGCAGCCGGAAAAAGCTATAGAAATGTTTGATCAGGCAATGAAAAAGGATCCCACTCACCTGCCTTCAAGATTTAATAAAGGTATCGTCCTGATGTACGATCTCAAAGATCCCAAGGGAGCCATTGCTGCCTGGGAAGAGTTGCTCAAAATCAACCCCAAGGCAAAAACCGCCAACGGACAACCCATCCGTGAATTTGTCGACAAACTGAAAACCGAGCTGGCCAAGAATAAATAGGTCTGTATTCCCTACCCGGAAAAGGAGAAAAAATTTATGAAATTTGAAACTCTTGCCCTGCATGCAGGACAGAGGGTGGATCAGGATACCTTCTCCAGGTGTGTCCCTGTCTACCGCACTGCCGCCTATCTGTTTAAAAATACCGAACATGCTGCCAATCTCTTTGGCCTGAAGGAACTGGGTAACATTTACACCCGGATCGGCAACCCGACACAGGACGTGCTGGAACAGCGCATGGCCCAGTTGGAAGGCGGTGCGGCGGCACTGGCTCTCGCTTCCGGGACCTCTGCCATTTTTTATACCATCATCAATATCTGCGCGCAGGGCGATGAGGTAGTCTCGGCCAGCAACCTGTATGGCGGCACCTTTGTCCAGTTTAATTCAATTCTGCCCCAATTGGGCATTAAGGTCCGGCTGGTTGATCCGACCAAACCGGAGGATTTCAAGGCGGCTATAAATGATCGTACCAGGGCTATTTATTGCGAAACCCTCGGCAATCCGTCCCTGAACATGACCGACCTTGAGGCTTTAGCGAAAATAGCCGGTGAACACAACCTGCCGCTCATTGTCGATTCGACCTTCACCCCTCCCTGTATCCTGAGGCCCATTGACTATGGGGCCAACATCGTCATTCACTCACTGACCAAATGGATTGGCGGCCATGGGACAGGCATTGGCGGGATCGTTATCGACGGGGCGAATTTCAACTGGCAGGACCCGAAATTCAAACTCTATAATGAGCCGGACGATTCATACCACGGTCTGCGCTACGCCCACGATCTGGGTGATCTCAACCCCGTGGCCTTTGCCCTGCGCATGCGGCTGGTACCGCTCAGAAACCTCGGCGCCGCCATCAGCCCTGATAACTGCTGGTCCTTTCTCCAGGGTATCGAGACCCTCAGCCTGAGAATGGAACGCCACTGTGCCAATGGACTGCAGGTTGCCGAATACCTGGAAAATCACCGGGAAGTCGACTGGGTGCACTATCCGGGACAGCCCGGCTCTCCAGGGCATGAGCTGGCTGTTAAATATTTGCGCAACGGCTTTGGCGGGATGATAGGCTTTCGCATCAAGGGAGGTCTTGAGGCAGGTAAAAAATTTATCGACAGCCTGCAACTGATTTCCCATCTGGCCAACGTGGGTGATGCCAAGTCACTGGCCATCCATCCGGCATCGACAACCCATTCACAGCTGTCACCGCAGCAACTGCAGGATTGCGATATCGATGAAGGCTTGGTTCGTCTCTCAATCGGCATAGAACATATCGATGACATCAAAGCGGACCTTGAACAGGCGCTGGCCTGCGCCGCGGCAGGGTAAGCCTCAAGACGGAGGGAGGGTACCATTACCCACGCATAAACAGAGCAAGATGAACGCAATAACAACGAGAGAAAGTTCCGTCGGGATCGTTGAAAAAAAGTTTTATACCTTTGCCGAGCCGCCCGAAAAACTGGTTTTAGAGAGCGGTACCAGGCTTGGTCCGGTGACCATCGCCTATGAGACCTACGGCAGGCTCAACGAGCAGAAGGACAACTGTATCCTCCTGGCCCACGCCTTCTCAGGCGACTCCCATGCCGCAGGTTTTTATGCCACCGACGGCGACGCGGACAAACCCGGCTGGTGGGATTTCATGGTCGGCCCCGGTAAAGGAATAGATACCGATCGATACTTTGTCATCTGTCCTAATATTCTTGGAAGCTGCATGGGCTCAACCGGACCGAGTTCGATCAATCCCGAGTCCGGAGAACCCTATGGCCTCGATTTTCCGATGATGACCGTCGGCGACATGGTAGTGACCCAGAAAGCCCTGATCGACCACTTGGGTATTCCCCGTCTTATGGCTGTCATCGGCGGTTCCGTAGGAGGAATGCAGGTACTTGAATGGTGTGTGCGCTTTCCGGAGATGGTCCGGGCTGCCGTGCCCATTGCCAGCACCATGCGTCATTCGGCGCTGGCCATTGCCTTCAACGAAATAGCCAGACAGTCGATCATGGCTGATCCCAACTGGAATAAGGGCAATTATTACGGCGCGAAAAAGCCGGATATGGGCCTCGCGGTTGCCCGGATGATCGGCCACGTTACATACCTCTCAGATGAAGCCATGCGCCGGAAATTTGGTCGGAAGCTGCAGGATAAAGCAACCTTTTCCTTCGGCTTCGACGGGGATTTTCAGGTGGAGAGCTATCTGCGGCATCAGGGTTCCAAATTCGTCAACCGTTTTGATGCCAATTCGGTACTCTATATCACCAAGGCCTCGGACTATTTTGATGTCGTCGAGCAAATGTGCCACCCCGAACTCATTAAAAACATTGGCCGCAACAAGACCAAATATCTTGTTATTTCTTACAGTTCAGACTGGCTCTATCCAACATATCAGGCAAAAGAGCTGGTACAGACCCTCAAACGTTGCGGTCAGGATGTCAGTTTCTGTGAGATTGATGCGGATTGCGGTCATGATGCCTTTCTCATCCCGGACCAACGGCTGACCAACCTGATCGGGGGCTTTCTTGATGGAATCTCCTGACACGGACAATATCCGTTTTGACCTGCGCATTATCGCCTCGATGATCGATTCCGGCAGTCGTGTGCTTGACCTTGGCTGCGGTAACGGAGATCTTTTAGCCTGGCTTGCGGCAAGCAAAAATGTCATCGGCACCGGGATCGAACGGGACAAACAAAAAGCGGCGCACTGCATCAGCCGTGGCCTGAGCGTATTACAGGGAGACCTGAACGAAGAGGTTGACGACTACCCCGACTGCAGTTTTGATTATGTCATCCTCAGCCAGACGCTGCAGCAGGTGTTCGAACCGGCCCGTCTCTTGTATTCCCTGGCCCGAATCGGCAGAAAGGTCATCGTCAGTTTTCCAAATTTCAGTCACTATTCCAACCGGCTGCAACTCCTCTATCAAGGCGTTGCCCCGAAAAACGACCAGCTGCCCTATTCCTGGTACGACTCGCCGAATATCCGGGTCATCACCCTGAAGGATTTTCGAAAATTCTCCCGCGATGTTGGTTATAATATTCTCAAGGAAATTGCCATCAGTACCAACCGGACCAACAGCGAGGGATCTATCATCCGTTATTTTACCAATATCCGCGCCACCTACGGCATTTATATTATCGAAAAAATCAGGAACAAATAATAACCGACAGCATTAAACCTCAACCCGTACCTGCAGCCATGTCAGAGAAAACTCTATCGCTCATCAATACGACATCAATCTCAGCCCTGTGCAACCATATTGAGATCACCAATTGCAGTCAGCACGACAAGGTCCCGAAGGTGGTCAAGGACCTGTTATCCTCGTGGAGTACCAAGGAATGCTATGATCACGTCAGTCCGGTCTCCATTCCCTCCCAGGGCAAGATAATCGAGATTGTCGAACAGACCAGGAGAATCCTCTTTCCTGGCTTCTTTACCGAGACGAAACTGCATGCATCCAACCTTGAGTATTATATCGGCAAACAGACCACCGACCTCTATGACAAGGTTTCCGAGCAAATCACCATGGCCATTCGCCATGACTGCAGAAGAAATGGACTGCCCTGCACCAACTGTGAAGAGCAAAGTCATAAAAAGGCCTTGAGTTTTATTGAATCCCTGCCAAGGGTTGCCGCAATGCTGGCCACCGACATCCGCGCAGCCCTGCGCGGCGATCCGGCGACCGAGAGCCCTGATGAGGTTATTTTCTGCTACCCGGGACTGCTGACCACCTTCGTGTACAGACTGGCTCACGAACTGTTCCTGCTCGAGGTCCCCATCATCCCCAGGATCATGACCGAATATGCCCACAGCCAGACAGGCATCGACATCCATCCCGGGGCGACCATCGGCTCAAACTTTTTTATCGATCACGGCACCGGAGTAGTTATTGGTGAGACGACGATTATCGGCGACAATGTCCGTCTCTATCAGGGAGTGACACTGGGAGCACTTTCCCTGCCCCGTAACGCCGGAGAAAAAATGCGTCATAAGAAACGGCACCCGACAATCGAAGACAATGTTATCATCTACGCAAATACCACCATCCTTGGCGGAGAAACGGTTATCGGAGAAGGATCGATCATCGGCGGTAATATCTGGCTCACGGAAAGCGTAGCCACCGGCACAAAGGTGCTGTTGAAACGGCCGGAGCTGATCTATTCCAACTCCAATTAACCTGGCCCCAAAAATCCCCTTAACTGCAGAGGTTATCACTATGGCACAAACAATCCTTGAAAGTACCGGCAATACACCACTACTGACCCTCGACAATTTCTCGTCGGATACGGGAGCGAAAATCCTCGGCAAGCAGGAATCACGTAACCCTTCCGGCAGTGTCAAATGCCGGATTGCGGTATCAATGATTGAGGCCGCTGAAAAAGATGGTTTCATCAATCAGTCGACAACCATCATTGAACCGACCAGTGGCAATACCGGTATCGGCCTGGCCTTTGTCTGTGCCCACAAAAAACTCCGTCTCATTCTAACTATGCCGGAGAGCATGTCCATTGAACGGAGGAAACTGCTCACCCACCTGGGGGCCGAACTGGTGCTGACTCCGGCTGCCGACGGCATGAAAGGGGCCATCGCCAAGGCAAAAGAACTCCAGGCGGCAACAGCAAACAGCTTCATTCCGGATCAGTTCGGCAACCCGGCCAATCCGGCCATCCACCGCACGACCACTGCCGAGGAGATCTGGCGCGACACCGGGGGAATAATCGATATCTTTATCGCGGGTGTCGGTACCGGTGGGACTATTACCGGCGTCTCTGAAGTGCTCAAAGAGCGAAATCCGGCAATGCGGTCAATTGCCGTCGAGCCACAAGACAGTCCGGTCCTGTCCGGCGGCAAACCAGGTCCCCACAAGATCCAGGGTATCGGTGCCGGCTTTGTCCCCGCGGTTCTCAATAGGGATATTATTGATGAGGTTATTACGGTCAGTAATGACGATGCTTTTGCAACGGCACGGATGGTGGCAACCAGCGAGGGAATACTCTGCGGTATTTCCAGCGGTGCCGCCGCACACGCAGCTCTCCAGGTTGCCAGACGGCCGGAGAACAAGGGCAAAACCATCGTTGTGGTCCTCCCCGACACCGGAGAAAGATACATCAGCACCCCGCTTTTGCTCGATTGAGGTTGCCCATTGATCCCGCAGGATATGCCGTTCCATCCTCCTATTTCCTGCAAGTAGTGCCTTACAGGTTGATTGCCAGTCTGTTTTGCAGGAAATCAATCAGTCTAAAGGCAACTATCTCCGACCAGGGGAGACTCAACAGAGTTCCCCCTTTGGGAGGTGTTCGTTTTTTCACTGGCAAATCGCAGCCATCCTCACTATAATCGCAAAAATGAGTCAGGCAGATCAATGGATTACAGATAAGTGAGGCAACCGGCCATCGAAACTCGACACCTTAAAATCTTCGTTACCGTCTACAAAGCACGGAGTTTTACCAAGGCTGCGGAAGAGCTTTATACCAGCCAACCTACGGTGAGTGAACATATCCAAAACCTGGAGGCGAGGCTCAACTGCAGGCTCTTTGACCGGCTGGGCAGATCGATTCTGCCGACAGCCGAGGCAGAGGTCCTCTATCCCCGGGCAATGGCCATTCTCGAAGATCTGCAGCAACTGGAGGAGGAGATTTCCACCACCCGAAACACCGTCTCCGGAGAGCTTATCCTCGGGGCCAGCACCATTCCCGGGGCGTATATTCTGCCGGCGATCGCCGCTTCGTTTAAGATGGAATTCCCGGGTATCTCCTTTGAAATACGGATCAACGATTCAGCGAAGATAGTTGAGGCGGTTGCCGGCAATGAGCTACTACTCGGGGTAGTCGGCGCAAAAATCGCCACGCCAAAACTCCGTTATCAGCCTTTTGATGAAGATGAGCTCATCCTTGCCGCGGCACACAGCAGCACCATCCCCCCCGAAATCACCATGAAAGAGCTAGGTCAAATCCCCTTTATCGTTCGGGAACGGGGCTCTGGAACCAGGAAGAGTACTGAAGTCCTCCTGGCACAGCAACATCAAACCCTCAACCAGTTGAATATCTGCGCAACCCTCGGCTCCAGTGTAGCGGTAAAAGAAGCAATCAAAGCCAATCTGGGCGTTTCCGTGATCTCCCGGCACGCCATCCAGGACGAATTGTTAAGCGGTAAAATCAGGGAGATTCACATTCCCGGGTTAACCATGAAAAGGAATTTCTATATCGTCACCCCTGCAAAAAGAACCTTGCCAAATCACTATCAGGAATTGCTGGCAAGGTTGTTACGGTCTTAATAGGTCGGAGGAATGATTTGTCCTGCAATATCGTAATGTTCCGATTATCTATCTTTTCGAAAATAAGTAGATTTCCTTTCTTGACTGAACCTTGAACAACGACTTCTTATAAGGTGAAATGTAAATGGCAGTATTGGTGACCGGAGGCGCCGGCTTTATCGGCAGCAATTTTGTTCTGGATTGGCTGGCACTGGATAATGAACCGATCATTAATCTGGATAACCTCACCTATGCCGGAAATCTGCACAATCTGGCAAGTGTTACAGATAACGAACACCACATTTTTGTTAAGGGTGATATTGCCGATTATGAATTGGTGTTAGATTTATTGACGTCCCACAAGGCTCGGGCTGTCGTCAATTTCGCCGCCGAGAGCCATGTCGATCGATCGATTCATGGTCCAAGTGAATTTATACAAACAAACATCCTCGGTACATTCCAATTACTTGAAGCGGTTCGCTGTTATTATAATGCATTAACCGAAGCGGCAAAAAATGATTTCCGTTTCCTCCATGTCTCTACCGATGAAGTGTATGGCTCACTTGCTCCTGAAAGCCCGCCTTTTACTGAAATTAATCGTTATGAACCCAATAGCCCTTACTCGGCGAGCAAGGCGGCATCCGATCATTTGGTCCGGGCATATCATCACACCTACGGTTTACCTGTACTGACCACCAACTGCTCCAACAATTACGGTCCGTACCAGTTCCCCGAGAAACTGATACCTCTCTGCATTGACAAGGCCCTGACCGGAAAACCCTTGCCCATCTATGGAGACGGGAAACAGATTCGGGATTGGCTGTATGTTGCCGATCACTGCAGCTCAATCCGTTGTGTGCTGGCCGGTGGCCGTGTCGGTGAAGTGTACAATGTGGGCGGATGGAATGAAAAAACGAACCTGGATGTGGTGTATACTATTTGTGATATCCTCGATGAACTGGTCCCGCCCCAATCCCGTTTTTCCTTTTCATCATACCGCTCTCTGATCACCTATGTAACAGACCGTCCCGGACACGACCGACGATATGCCATCGATGCCGGGAAAATAGCCCGTGAACTTGCCTGGAAACCAGTTGAAAGCTTTGACTCGGGTATCCGGAAAACGGTATGCTGGTATCTTGATCACCAAGAATGGGTTGCTAATGTCACCAGCGGTTTGTATCGCGATTGGGTAAAGAAGCAATACAACGTATGAAGATCTTGCTATTGGGAAAAAATGGCCAACTTGGCTGGGAACTTCAACGTTCACTGGCGCTGTTGGGTGAGGTCGTGGCTTGTGGACGCACCGAGGCGGATCTCGTAGATCTTAGTGCTTTACGCTCCCTGGTCCGCAGAGTATCTCCGCAGGTTATTGTCAACGCTGCGGCCTATACAGCTGTGGATAAGGCGGAGTCTGAACCGGAGCGTGCCTATCTGATCAACAGCGAAGCGGTTCATCTGCTGGCTCAGGAAGCCTGCTTCCTGAACGCCTGGTTCATCCATTACTCAACAGATTATGTGTTTGATGGTACAAAAAATGGGGCCTATGTGGAAACCGACACTACTGGGCCTCTCAATATCTATGGAAAGACCAAACTCTCCGGTGAACAGGCTATTCGAGAATCCGGTTGCAGACATCTGATTTTTCGGACGAGCTGGGTGTACGCTACCCGCGGAAATAATTTCATTAAAACTGTCCTTCGCCTCGCTGGAAAAAATGAGGAACTGAAGATCGTATCCGATCAGTTTGGTGCTCCCACAAGTGCTGAACTCCTTGCCGACGTTACCGCTTTTTGTCTCTATCGATTACAATTTGATGCTTCATTATCATCTTGGCAGAGTGGAATTTATCATCTTGCGCCTTATGGAATAACAAGTTGGCACGGTTTTGCCCAGTTCATCATTGAAGAAGCCCAGCAGCATGGAGCGAGACTGCGTTCAACTCCAGACAGAGTCATCCCTATTCCAGCTTCCGATTACCCGCTTCCGGCCAAACGTCCATCGAACTCAAGGCTTATGACCGAGAAAATCAGCACAGTCTTTGGCCTGAAATTAACGCCTTGGCAACTCCATGCAAAACGCGTTATTTTCGAAATTATCTACAATAATAATTACATAGACAGAATTCCAATCAAACCATGATGAATCCCCATACTCCCGATAACACTCCTCAGCGTCGCAAAGGTATTATCCTCGCCGGTGGGGCGGGCACACGTCTACACCCCGCGACGCTCTCTATATCGAAACAGCTATTACCGGTGTACGACAAACCTATGATTTATTACCCACTCAGCACTCTCATGCTGGCCGGGATCAGGCACATTCTTATAATTTCCACTCCACAGGATACGCCACGTTTCGAACAACTCTTCGGTAGTGGCGAACAGTGGGGTTTACAACTCGAATACGCAGTACAACAATCACCTCAGGGCCTGGCACAAGCTTTTATAATTGGGGAATCATTCCTCGGTGGTGGCCCCTCCGCCATGATATTGGGCGACAACCTTTTTTACGGTCATGATATGCATCATCTCCTGGGAAGCGCCATGGCCCGCACAAGTGGAGCGAGTGTATTTGCCTACCATGTACAAGATCCGGAGCGCTACGGCGTAGTTGACTTTAATTCAACCGGCAAAGTGTTGTCATTAGAAGAAAAGCCCAAAAAGCCGAAGTCCAATTATGCCGTTACCGGACTCTATTTCTACGACCAACAGGTTGTCGAATTGGCCAAAAGCCTTACTCCCTCTACTCGCGGCGAATTCGAAATCACCGATCTCAACAACTTGTATCTGGCAAAAGGCCAACTCAATGTCGAAATTATGGGCAGAGGCTACGCCTGGCTTGATACCGGCACCCATGATTCTTTGCTTGATGCAAGCCAGTTCATTTCGGTTCTGGAAAAAAGACAAGGCTTCAAGGTCGCCTGCCCGGAGGAGATCGCTTATCGGCAAAAATGGATTGATGCCGCTCAAATTGAGCGGCTCGCTCAGCCCATGATGAATAACGGCTACGGCCAATACCTGTTACGACTTCTGAAATCAAGGATAGTTTGATGCGGCTTACTCGTCTTGATATCCCCGAGGTGTGTCTTATAAAGCCACGGGTATTTGGTGATACGCGAGGCTTTTTCTTTGAGAGTTTCAATCAACGCCGGTTCAATGAAATTATCGGCAGAAAAGCGCTGTTTGTTCAGGATAATCAATCTCTTTCGGCAAAGGGTGTTTTACGTGGCCTGCACTATCAGATTAAACAGCCTCAAGGCAAGCTGGTGCGAGTAATTCAAGGCGAAGTTTTTGATGTTGCTGTCGATCTACGCAAGGCATCAAAAACCTTTGGCAGGTGGGTCGGAGCGTACCTGAGTGCCGAGAGCAAGGAACAACTCTGGATACCTGAAGGCTTTGCTCACGGCTTTTTGGTTTTGAGTGAAACTGCGGAGTTTCTTTACAAAACCACCGATTATTACGCCCCCGAGCATGAACGTTGTCTGCTCTGGTCCGATCCGGAACTTAACATTGACTGGCCACTCAATGGGGAACCTAAGTTGTCGGCAAAAGATGCGACAGCTCCAGGACTGGCTGATATTGAGGTTTTTTCGTAATCCGTGATAGTCCGAATTCACCGTTACTATTCCTTCACGCCCTTCCCCAGTGAAAGAAACCTTTCGGAATCACTATCAAAAGCTGATTGTAAGATTGTTAATGCCCAAGCACACAAATAATACAACCCAACAGGTTTGGCAACTAATGCCCCTGTCTCAAGGCCCAACTACATTGTCTGATGCACACACACGTTTAGTGAGTTACGCCTTCACGACGAACTACTTTAGCTACGGTCTGAATGATAATTTTCAAATCGAGCAGAAAAGAATGGTTCAATAAATAGTAATAATCAAAATCCACCTTCACCGGAATTGGCAGCTCATCTCGGCCGTTAATCTGTGCCCACCCAGTTAGACCAGGTGTCAACTTGTGTATCCCTTTTCTGGTCCGCTGCTCAATTAAGTCATCCTGATTGAAGAGGGCAGGCCGAGGGCCAACAAAACTCATCTCCCCTCTGACAATATTAAAAAGTTGGGGCAGCTCATCAAGACTGGTCTTACGAAGCACTCTTCCAAGTCGGGTAACATATTTATCGGGATCACCCAAAAGATGGGTAGCCACAGAAGGCGTATCAATACGCATTGTCCGAAATTTAGGCATCTTAAACAGCTCGTTGTTTTTCCCAATCCGACTGGACCAAAACAGTACCGGTCCCGGTGAGGTGAGTTTGCTACCAACCGCAATCAGGATCATTGGAACAAGCAACAGTAACAAAGCCGTCAAAGACAGGATTAAATCAAAAACTCTTTTCATGTGAATGGGTAATTTTAGTATCTTATTCCTTAAAATCTGCAATTAAAAACAGAAAATCTTGAGATAATGTTAAAATCAGAATGTTTTGTGCCCCTTACAGGGCACTTGTCTTTACAAGGGGGAATCAAAAGAGTTCCTCTTTTGAGGTGTTAGCTGTTGTTTCTTTATATCCCTGACTTAACCTTATGAATGACACGGACAAGCCTCTTCACCGTTTGATTCCTTTTGCAGCCCTACGCAATCCCTCATCTACATCTAACGGCGGAGTCCAATCAAGCAGTTCTTGTGCCTTGCTGATGTCTACCTGTAGCGAGTCACACAAACGCTGAGCTACCCCCTTTTTACCAAGCAGGAGTGCCCCAAGGTGCAGCAGACTTGCAGCAACAGGAAGAAGCCGGACGGGTTTTCCCAGGGCATGCCCGACTCGTCGCAATAAATCGGTAGTAGAAAGATCCTCACCGTCAGCGACAAAAAAGGTTTGGTTGGCTGCATTGGGATGGACTACACAAGTGAGGATGAAGTCAACCAGATTGTCCAATGCCACCAGACTTCGTCGATTATGGATGGCCCCCAGTGGTAGCGGGATACCCCGGTTCACCCAATGAAGCATATTACGAAAATTGGCTTTTACCCCATACCCATATACCAGCGGCGGACGGATAATAGTCACATCCATGCCGGTTTCCCGAGCCAGCTGGCGTAAACCTTCCTCTGCCTCATATTTGGAAATACCATAAGGATCCTGGGGGACAGGTATATCATCTTCGCGGAACGGTTGTCCTGGTTGCGTTGATTCGCCGTTGACCTTAACTGAACTGAGAAAGATAAATCTCTTGACACCCGCTGCCAAGGCCTGATTGGCAAGATTGAGGGTACCCTCCACATTCACCTGACGAAATACAGCCAGAGGGTTGTCTGAAAAATCTTCCATTACATGGACACGAGCAGCCAGATGCACAACGACTTCAACCTTCTCTAATGCCGTACTCCAATCTGATACTGCCGTAATATCGTCAACCTCAACAAGATCGACACCGGCCGGCAGCTTGGGTTTGTGGTGATGCAAGGCGGCGACAATTTGAACTTGATCTCTCTTGCAACAAGATTGTATCAAAGCCGTGCCGACAAACCCGCTCGCACCAGTTACCAATACTTTCATGCTATTATGCTCCGCAGCCACAAGGTTACTTGTAATCGCGAACGTGATTTCATGGCGTGATTATTAGGAAATGTTTCAACAAACATGGCCATTTACCCAATGATACAGTTATATAATTCTACCAATTACTTTCCTGGCAAAGAGTCTGCAAAACAACTTATTGTTATTTATTATCCTTTATCGATGCGGCGGCCTTTCTTGCGACCTGTCCACCGAAACACCTTTAAATCAGCAATTCAAGGACTCATAGCCACTCAGCCCAGAAGATGTCAACAAAAAAGTCTCACCCAATTAAAACAGAATATCAAGGTATTACAGCTAGTCGCTATGCACAACTCTTTTTTCGGCAGATTGATTCCAACGCGATTGTTTACTCTAGGGTGTTTTGTTGCGAATAACCACTTTTTTCGAAGTCAGACCATATGGAATTGCGTGGAAATGTCTCATGCGAGCCCATTATATTGAGACGGAATGTACAATCCAAACAACTTGTCTTTACCCGTACGATAGTGTAGTGTTTGTCGCAAATTAGACAGCATTCCATACAGGGAAATCTTTAGGAACTCCTCCGGAATAAAGCTTCTTATCATTGTACACCCTCTATAAAATAGGAAAGCAGATAATGAAAGTAATGGTTCTTGGTGCAACAGGTATGCTCGGAAATGCCATGTTCCAAATATTAGGACAAGACAGGAGCTTACATGTTTTCGGAACCGTGCGCAGTGAAAGAATTAGGCAATTACTTCACAAAAACTCATCGAATAATATTATAACAGGCGTCGATGTAAATCATCACGATTGTCTAGTAAGGGCGTTTGCAACCATCAACCCTGATGTTGTGATAAATTGTATTGGACTTGTTAAACAGATAGCAGATGCAAATGATCCTTTGCAGGCGATACCAATCAACTCGTTACTCCCTCACCGACTGGCAGCATTATGCAAGTTGAATGGTTCACGACTCATACATATTAGTACAGATTGCGTTTTTTCAGGGGCGAAGGGGAATTATCTTGAAACTGATTTTCCTGACGCCTCTGATCTCTATGGGAGAGCCAAATTATTAGGTGAAGTGGATTATCCCCATGCAATCACTCTTCGCACTTCGATTATAGGACACGAACTCGCTGGCCAGAGAAGCCTGATTGGATGGTTTCTGTCTCAGAATGGACCAGTAAAAGGGTTTACCAAGGCTATTTTTTCAGGCTTGCCGACAGTAGAACTCTCTCGGGTTGTGCTTGAGTATGTGTTGCCCCGACCGGATATTCGAGGTCTTTTTCATGTAGCAGCAACGCCGATAAACAAGTTCGACTTACTGCACCTGGTGGCTGCCACCTACCGTAAATCAATTGACATTCGACCAAGTGACGAGTTAGTGATTGACCGTTCCCTCAATGCCGATAAATTTCTTCATGCTACCGGGTACCTTGCCCCTGAATGGCCTGAATTGATAAAATTGATGTATGCACAACATAATAACGAAAGGTAAAAGAGATGTTTGATAATAAGATTTTGATGATTACCGGAGGTACCGGCTCTTTTGGCAATGCGGTATTGAAACGCTTTCTGAAAACCAATGTCCGCGAAATCCGCATCTTCAGTCGCGATGAAAAAAAGCAGGAAGATATGCGGATCGCATTCAATAATCCAAAGCTGAGGTTCTACATCGGTGACGTGCGCAACTACAACAGCATCTACGAGGCCATGCACGGGGTTGATTGCGTATTTCATGCTGCCGCCTTAAAGCAGGTTCCATCATGCGAGTTTTATCCGATGGAAGCGGTACGGACCAATGTGCTGGGGGCGGAAAACACCATGAATGCGGCCATTGCCAACAACGTCGAGCGAATGGTGGTTTTGAGTACTGACAAAGCAGTCTACCCGATTAATGCTATGGGGATGTCCAAGGCGCTCATGGAAAAACTCATGGTAGCAAAGGCGAGGATGCGTTCCGCGGGAGAGACAATCCTCTGCGCCACGCGATATGGCAATGTCATGGCGTCACGCGGCTCAGTCATTCCTCTTTTTGTGAGTCAATTGGAGTCGGGGGCACCTCTAACTCTTACCGACCCGGAGATGACTCGTTTTCTTATGTCCCTTGAAGATTCAGTTGACCTCGTGATTCACGCATTCAAGAATGCCAGGCAGGGAGATATCTTTGTCCAGAAAGCTCCTGCCTCTACTGTCGAGGTATTGGCCCAGGCGCTGAAACAAATGTTTGGGGTAAAAACTGAAACACGGATTATCGGCACGCGTCACGGAGAAAAGCTGTATGAATCGCTGGTGTCTCGAGAAGAAATGGCAAAGGCGGAGGATATGGGTCAATATTTTCGCGTACCGGCTGATAATCGTGACCTTAATTACGCTAAATATTTTGTTGAAGGTGAAGAGAGAATTGCCTCTTTGGATGATTACACCTCGCATAACACAGAACGACTTGATGTAGAAGGCGTGAAAAAACTTCTTCTTAAGTTGGATTTCATCCAGGAGCATCTCCATGCTTAAAGTCATGACCATCGTTGGAACCCGTCCGGAACTGATTAAAATGTCCCGGGTTATTGCCGAATTTGATCAATACACGGAACATATTCTGGTCCATACCGGACAAAATTTTGACTACGAACTGAATCAGGTGTTTTTCGATGATCTGGGTATTCGCAAGCCGGATTATTTTCTGGAGGCAGTTGGCAGCAACGCCGCCCAGACTATTGCACGAGTGATAGAAAAAGCCGATGAGGTACTTGAAAAGGTACAACCGGATGCCTTGCTTTTGTATGGTGACACAAACTCCTGCCTCTCGGTGATTTCCGCCAAAAGGCGCAAAATTCCAGTTTTTCATATGGAAGCAGGCAATCGTTGCTTTGATCAGCGCGTGCCGGAGGAACTGAATAGGAAGATCTTGGATCATCTCAGTGATATCAATCTTGTGCTTACCGAGCATGCCCGCCGTTATTTACTTGCTGAAGGAATTCCTGCAGAACGGGTCATCAAGACAGGTTCGCACATGCAGGAAGTCCTGGATCATTTTATGCCTCAAATTCAACAATCAGATATTCTCAATACCTTAAACATTGAAACCAGACGCTATTTCATCGTCAGCGCACATCGAGAGGAAAATGTCGATACCCCGACGAATCTGCAGGATTTGCTGAAAACCATAGAGACTCTAGTGCAACAGTACGACATGCCTGTAATCGTCTCAACACATCCTCGCACAAGGCAGCGATTAGAAAAGCTTGGAGTTGAAGGGATGGATTCAAGAATCCAGTTTCTCAAGCCATTTGGTTTTTTTGATTACATCAAGCTCCAAATGGAGGCGTTCTGTATACTGTCTGATAGTGGAACAATTACGGAAGAGGCCTCCCTGCTTAACTTACCGGCTGTGACAATTCGCAATGCACATGAACGTCCCGAAGGCATGGATGAGGGCACGTTGATTATGAGTGGTCTTAAATCTGATCGGGTTTTGGATGCTATCAAAGTGGTAACTGGACAGGGCGGGAATAATCATTTTTTTCGCGTTGTACCTGATTACCAAGTCAAACAGGTTTCAAAGAAAATCCTGAGAATTGTCTTAAGCTACGTTGACTATGTCGACAGGGTGGTATGGTCTAAATAAAATCTGATTACATACAAAGCTCAGCCAAATGCAAAAAGATGGGGTTAGGGGACTGATTTTATTTTTCTTTTAAATCCGGGAGACAGATTCATTTTCACACAACAACGTGAAAAAAATCAGTCCCCTCACCCAAGAGAAATCTATCTGTCTCGCGGATAGTGGAGTTTCATGGGTAATCAGAAAACAAAATGGTCCTGCTAGTTCGAAATACCCGTTTTCAACAATATACTCTCAGCTTCTTTTGTTATCCATATATTGTTATAATATAACAGGATATATTCGATTACCCAGAAACGTTTAAAAAGCCAACAAGCTAGTATCCAATGCGCAATCAAACAAGCTATTTAATCGATCCCGATTGATTAGGCATGTTAAGTAAATAAGCGCTGACCACTCTGATGAAATAGTAAAATAACGCTCTGCATCAGCAGATAGATATCCACTGCGCCTCTCATCAGGGTACGAATAATGAACGGTTACATTATGATCGTTAACTTCCTCGCCAAACAGATATTTTAGAAAATGGCTTTTTCATGACAACAAAAGTACAGTCGATAAGAACCCGATTGATTTTAGGGGGGACATGGGCCTTGAGCGGCAGGATATTGACCGTCCTCGCAGGGCTGGCAGTTAATGCGCTCTTGACCAGATTGCTGACTCCAAACGAGGTTGGTGCATATTTTCTTACATTAAGTGTTGTGTGGGGGGCCTCAATCATAGCTCAATTAGGATTGAATCATTCCGTGGTTCGGCTGGTGGCCGAATCACTTAGCTTAAACAAGCCTCGACGAGCCAAAGAGACTGTTCAATTCGTTCTGCTGCTGGTTAGTGCAGGCGTTTGTGGAGTTGTCGCCATTTTGTATTTTGGAGTGGGTGACTGGCTGGCAATGAGCTTATTCAAATCTCCCTTGATGGCCGGGATTATCGGTTTAACAATGATTTGGATCGCAGTTACTGCCTTTCAACAAATTTCTGCCGAAATTTTCCGAGGTTTTCAGGATATCAGACTGGCTTCTGCCTTTGGTGGCCTGGTGACCTCTTCATTGTCAGCCATTCTCTTTGCGGGAACATGGTTAGTGCAGGGACACACAAATTTGCACCAGGTAGTAATCTTGTCCCTTGCCGCTGGAGGTACCAGTGTACTTATCGCCTGGACGCTCGTATGGGGCAAGACACAAAATCTTGCTGGCGATGGTCATCTAAGAATTTCAGATATCTTAATCATAAGCTGGCCACTTCTTCTCACAAATCTGACACTTTTTATCCTCTCCCAAGCAGATATCTGGATTTTGGGCACATATCATGCGCAGAATAGTGTCGCACTCTACGGGGCGTCGTCAAGGCTTATGCTTTTGATATCTCTCCCTTTAATGGTAGTAAATGCCGTTATTATGCCAATAATTGCAGAGCTGTATTCCAAGAGAAAAATGGCTGATTTAGAAAGAACTCTACAGGCTGTGGCCTCCGTTTCGACAATTCCAGCCGTTCTGGTGTTTTTCGGCTTCATTTTATTTGGTAGGCCTCTGCTTTCTTTGATTTATGGGGATTTCTATCGTGATGGCTATCCTGTACTTATACTGCTCAGCCTTGGGCAGCTCATAAATATAATGGCCGGATCCTGTGGATATACCCTTATGATGACTGGGCGTCAGACTATTATGATGTGGATTTCCTTTACAGCAGGGTTGATAACCATTGGCATGGTTTTGTTGTTGGTGAAGTCGTATGGAATCAGGGGTGTTGCCTTTGCCTCAGCTTTTGGCCTGGGTATTCAATCTATTGCCATGTGGCTCTGTGTGAAACGGTCCCTTGGAATATGGACACATATAAGTCTTCGTGGGATGTTGGACCTGAACAAAATAAGGCGCTCTGCCTGAAACATTTGAAATTAAGAAAATTATTTCTCCGGCAACATTATGTTTACAGAATCAAAAATAAAATCAGATAAATTAGACCAATTCCCGTTGGTTTCCATCGTGATACCGACATATAATTGTTCTCTTTACCTGGAAGAGGCTATAGAGAGTGTATTACAACAGGACTATCCCAAGATAGAGTTGATTGTACTTAATGACGGTTCCACCGATAAGACCGAAGCCATATTGCAAAAATATACCGGGCGATTGCATTGGGAGACACATTCGAATATTGGACAGGCAATGACCTTGAACAGAGGTTGGCAGATGTCTAAAGGTGAAATGCTCGGTTACCTGAGTGCAGATGACGCACTTCTACCAAACGCAGTAAGCACCTCGGTGAATTATCTATCTGAACACCAAGATATTGCAGTGACCTATTGTGATTATCGACTTATAGATACCAATTCTCGTGTCGTTCGTCAAATCAGAGCCCCTGAATTTGATTATCGTGATCTGGTCGTCAAGTTCGTTTGTCAGCCGGGCCCTGGCGCCTTTTTTCGACGTCATCTCTTCGAATATGCTGGCGGTTGGGACGGTCATTTTAAACAAATTCCAGACTATGATTTCTGGATAAGGGCAGGGCTGTATGGAGATTTTTTGAGAATACCTCGGGTACTGGCTTCTTTTCGTATTCATGAAGAATCACAATCATTTGCCAGGTCTGATGAATTCAAGGCGGAAGAATCAATTCGTGTTATGAATAAATATTATGCTCTACCAAATCTATCTACAGACATCATTGCTGCAAAAAATGAAGCAATGAGTAATGCAACAATTGCTGCGGCACGGCTACATGCCCGCGCGGGGAGATATAGAAAATTCCTCGTTAAATTGTGGAACGCTTTGTGCTTATACCCTAAGAACCTTATCAAGGGGCACGTCCTGAGAATGATTTTAGGTGGCCTGTTTGGAAGGGTTAGATATAAAATTAAAGGGTTATTTTAATATTTTAGTCTTTGATTGGATTTAATTCAATGCAAATAGCACGTACCCTATTGTTATGCTGCGCTTTTTTTATTTTTTTTGTTTTATCTTATTTAGCGTTCCTTTCGTATCAAGGAAGCCTCGCAATATTATGCCTTTTTAACAACGTTTATCTTATTTTGATCATCTTAATATTACCAAAACCGCGATCTTATGGCTTTATGTTTGTGGCCATATTTCTTTTTCTTGGATTTTGGTTAAAATTTACAGTCCACATGATTTACGAGTACAACTTTGTGGAGCCAATCGGCAATTTTGATTTTATGCCAGAGAATTGGGATAGAGTACTCTTTGTTGCTTCCTTTGCAGCAATAGGTGTCATAATTGTTCGTGTGTACCACATCTTAATACGAAAATCTCTATGTCATAATTTAAAAAGTGCTGAGGCAGCCAAGATCCCAAAATGGTACAAAAAAAATTATAAAATTATTTGGCTACTGTCAATACTTTTTGCTTTATCAGTTCATTTCATCAATTATAAATATTCTTTCTACAAAACTGGCATCAATCCAGTCTTGATCTTGCCCGCCAAAATAAATGTTATAATGAGTTGGCTCCCTTTTATGGGAGTTTCCATGTGGTTTGCCATGCTTATAAATTGGGAGGTATTGAGCCGAGAGAATAGCACTGCCCTGCCTTTTTTTTTACCAATTGGGGAAGGTTTTCTAGCCTCTGTATCAATGGCAAGCAGAGCCGCACTAATTTTCCACGTCCTACCTTATGCAGTAGTGATTTCAGACGAAAAAAGAAATATCTTTAAAAGAATATCCCCAATAAAAAAGAGTCTCGGTGTTTTACTGTTTTTTGTCATTTTTGCATTAAGCCTCTCACTAATTTCCTGGTATAGATTGTCCAATTACTCTGCTGGAGGACAGTTTTCCTACTCTGATATCATAATGATGGCAAAACAAGTTTCACAACTCTTTATTGACCGCTGGATTGGTCTTGAAGCGGTTTTGGCAGTTTCATCGTGGCCAGATATAGGTTTAAATCTATTTATTCAGGGTGTTTTCGAAGACCCTTCTATCGGTGTCAACTCCATCTACCAGACCATTTCAAATTCCCCATATATGGAACTAAAAAGTATGACTTTTTTGACATTGCCAGGTGCTGTCGCTGTACTATTTTACTCTGGTTCAATAACTGTTGTATTTTGTGGCATGATTTTTTTTTCAACTCTTTTATTAATTTGTGAAATCTTTGTTACTAGGTTATTACGAAATCCTTTTCTGACAGCTATTATATGCCTTGGACTTGCGAACGCTTTATGTCAAATGAACTTTCCTTATCTATTTATGATTTTTTTTATTGAACTCATTTTAACCGTTTTTTTATTTTATTTACTTCAGACACCTCTACTGGCCAAGGGTAGAAACTGACCATCCGTCAATTATATGATGATTGGTAATATTAATGCCGACATATTCATATATTCTAATACTTTGGCTCAATTCAACAGTGAGATTTTTACATGCATGTTGTTGCAATTACAGGTGGCTCTGGCTTTATTGGTAGACATCTAATTCGCCTTCTAAGTAAACGTCCCGATATTCAAATGCGCGTTTTATTGCACCGGAATCCTGCCCCTGATAGAGTTACTGCACCTAACGTAGTCAATGTTATTGGGGATCTTATGCAACCGAACACGATAAACGAACTCCTCATACCCGGTTGTACAATTGTCAATCTCGCGTATTTAGCAACTCGATCAAAACAGGAGAATCTCGCCGCAATGAGCAACTTGGTCGATTGCTGCAAAAAAAAGCAGGTTCGACGCTTGATACACTGCAGTACCGCTGCGGTAATGGGTAATATTCCAGACACTGAGGTTAATGAAGAGACTAAATGTTCTCCAAAAAATGAATATGAGAGAAGTAAATATGGTGTTGAAAAGTTAGTGGTTGAAAATGCAATGAATCGTTTTGACCTCGCTATCTTGAGACCTACCGCAGTCTTCGGTCCAGACGGTAAAAACCTCATTAAGCTGGCAGAAGAAATTTGCAAAGGCAATAAAACAATAAACTATATAAAATCCTGTCTCTATGGCTATAGGAAAATGAATTTAGTTTCTATAGAAACGGTCGTAGCCGCGTTAATCTTTCTGGCTACCAAAACATCAGCTTGCAACAATGAGATTTTTTTTATATCTGACGATGAGAACCCCAACAACAACTACAGATATGTCGAACAATATCTTACCGCGACCTTTGGCTTTAGCCATTTCAGACTGCCAAGGTTCCCAGTTCCCCAGTTCTTTCTTTCGAGTTGTCTTAGAATGGCTGGAAAAACGAATACCAATCCACAACGAATATACCTCTCCTCAAAAATTGAAGCTGAAGGTTTCGTAAAAACCGTATCTTTTGAGAAGAGCCTTGAATCCTTTGCAGATTGGTACAAATACAAATTCGAATCATCCAGTTTGATGAGATGATGAAAATACTGAATGTCAACCATCTGCTGGACCCTTTAACCGGTGGCGGAACGGCGGAGAGAACGTTTCAGATGAGCAGATTTCTGTCGAAAGCTGGAACGGATTGTCGAATCTTGACCTCAGATATCGGTATATCCGCAGATCTGATGAAGTCTCTCTCGCCCATAGAAATTTATGCAGTGCCATGTTTTTCAAAAAGATTCTACATCCCTAAAAATGGATTTACTCAAATTTGGCGAATGGTAAGGGAAACTGATATTATACATTTAATGGGTCACTGGACTCTATTAAATGTCCTTGTTTATCTTTTTGCTCGTCGCCTAAATAAACCTTATGTTGTATGTCCTGCAGGATCTCTTCCAATCTTCGGCCGGTCAAAAATTTTCAAGGTCATTTACAACTTTGTTATAGGTAAAAGGATCCTCAAGAATGCGCACGGATATATTGCTATTACTAATGACGAAATATCACATTTTAAACCTTACAAGGTCGATGAACATAAAATTATCATAATCCCCAATGGAATCGATGCAGGACAATATAGTGCATGTGATGATTCTGCTTTTCGGAATAAGTTTGGATTGAGTTCTGAACCATTTATTCTGTTTGTTGGTAGGTTAAATCTTATTAAGGGGCCAGATTTGCTCCTTCACGCTTTTGCGAAAACCGTTGAGTTTTTCCCAAACCATCTACTGGTATTTGCGGGTCCAGATGGCGGCATGCTGAGTGAGTTAAAAAACACAGCACGTGAATTAGCAATCGAGAAGCGAATTCATTTTCCTGGGTTTATCGGTGGCGAACTCAAGTCCCAGGCCTATCATGCAGCTCAATTGCTTGTCATCCCCTCGCGGAGTGAGGCTATGTCAATAGTTGCACTTGAGGCAGGAATTACAGGCACCCCGATACTTCTGACGGATCAATGCGGCTTTAATCAAATTTCGGACATTGAAGGGGGAATTGTTGTTACGGCCTCTGTCACTGGAATTCAGGAGGGATTGATCAAACTGTTGAGAGATAATAGTCGTCTTCAACTTATGGGGGAAAATTTAAAAAAATTTATATCTAAAAATTATCTATGGGAAAATTTGGCTTCCAATTATATAAATTTCTATAAAAAAATTCTCCGCACACTTTGAGTAAGACCCCGAATTTATAAATTATTAATTCTCTTTTATTTCAAACATATACACAAAATATCAGATGTATCTGAACTGTTGCGAGCAGCGATATCTCATTGCTCGCCCCTTCTACCATAATCCCTCGCTTTATCTCAATACACCTGGCGATCAAGGGAAAAAACTCTGGTGGAGACGTTTCGAAATTTCTCTTCCCCGTTGCCGCAAAGGTGTTTCGACAAACCTGTAGGAAAACTCAGACAAGGTCGCGATGAGCACTAAGCTTGTCAAAATCATGATGAGTTCCCACTTATGCCCTCCAGGTACATTTTGACCATTCAGAATTCGGAAATAAATTTCCTTGGTAAGATAAAAAGAAACCAGATGTGTCAGATAAATTGAGTAAGACCGTGAACCGATAAAGGCAAGCACTCTTCTGAGAATTCCTTCTTTCATAAAGCAACCTGTATTAAAAGAAGCAACGAAGACAAGCATAGCAGAAACAAGCGCAACTAAACCATGGTAAAACCAAACCACATCTATTTTAGCGACCAAGACAAGCAATGCACATAGACATATATTAAGGATGGATCTTAAGACCTTAGGAGGTTTCAATTGAAACAATGAAAAATCAACAATACTTTCACGTTGAAAGAGAGCAATGAGAATACCAAAAGCAATCGCGTCCGTTCTCAAAAACCATAATGGTGAAGGCCATTGCCGAATTAAAAAAACCTGAGCGAAAATCAGCAGAAAAGAAATATATGCTACCTTTCTTTTCCCTAAAAAGAAGAGTGTGATGGGAAAAATAACATAAAACTGTTCCTCAAGAGAGAGGCTCCAACAGACTCTCAAAGCGCTGATACCGGCCTCTGAAAAATGAAAGTATTCAGAGGAAATGAGATTGAAATTGGCCACCTGCAACCACGTGGCAACCGCCATGGTAAGATTGTCCCTAATAGTACCGAACGCCCCGCTGTTATTCAAGAAAAGGCTGCACAGAATAACAAAGAAAGACCAAAATATTGCTGCCGGCCAAAGGCGAAAAACACGTCTAGTCCAAAACGGCAGAAAACGTTTAATAACGTCTCGAAGAGCATGAGTGCTTTGGTCTGGAAAGTATTTATCCTTCTCTCTAAGTAAACTACTCGTGATAACGAAACCAGAAATGCAAAAAAAGAGATCAACCCCTCCCCCTAACCAAAAAAAGACCAAGGGTTCAATGTATTGAGGCAGAAGATCAACAAGATGAGCGACCACTGTAATTATTATCGCATATGCCCTGAGAGCTTCTATCTCTTGATTCGCGTTCGTTGTCAATTTTACAGCAGAACCAGTTGCCTGATCACTTCTGAGATTTCTTAAATCAATTTCACCCATCTTCCTGAAAAAACCACTAAATATTGACAGGCGGTTTGGCAAATTCACGAGTTTTTACCCGCTCGTTGAATATATTCAACTAAAAAAGCCATTAATATACTGAACATCAGCCCAAACACGAGTGCCAAGGACAGAATCAATATTTTCCTTGGTTTTACCGGTCGGTTTGGCACCGTTGGACTTTTTCGTATTATAGTATGCTTAATTTTTTCATATTTTATCTGGGCATTATCGATGACGATAGCGGCGGCATCAAACTTCTCTTCTGTTTTTTTCAGCTTCAACTGCAACTTATTCAGGTATTGCTGCTGACGCCTAACTTGATCAGAATAACGCAGAACCGACTTGGCTTCTGATAATCGTGAGGCGAGTTTTATCCTATTTCCTGCTTTTTCTAATCCTTCAAACTTTTCGGTCGTATCCAGGAGCTGAGCCCTCAGCAATTTGATCTGCTCCAGCATCCACTTCTTTTTTATCTCTTTCAGTTTAACATTGTTTTCAAGAATCCTTTTTTCTTCCTGCACTCGTTTATCAATTCGTTCTGAGACCAGCGTTAAGAGTTTGTTGAGTATTTGCACGGTACGATCCGGATTATCACTACCAACCGAGACCTTCAGTAAGGAGGGATTTTGCAGAATATGGACCTGCCAGTTGGGAAATTTATCAGCGGAGAGATTAAAGGCTATTTTTAGCTGTGCATCGTAAACGCCATTGACGATAGTCTCTTTGATTTCTTCCGGTCTTACCACCGGCACACCATCGGCACCCCTACCAAGTTCAATGATTGCCGTAATGTTATAAATTCTGGGGAGTATCATCGAAACAGTTCCAGCAACAACGATCAGCAGCAGGGTCATGGAAAATATCATAATTTTCCGTTTCCATAGGATCAGCAATATGTCTATCAAAACGATTTCGTCGTCTACCTGTTGCTTCTTTTCCACCTAATCCACCTTGAAACGCACATTTTCTTAGAAGTTGGTAAGGTTGCTTGTTTTTGTCAGTCAGCAGATTAAATATTCCCGCCTCCTACCCACATTATTCGGGACAACCTATCCTATTATTACAGTTTTATACAGGTTTTTGCTCCAGCCTTTTTCGCCAATGCTCGAGTTTCTCATTTAAAATTCTTACTTCTATTCTCGTCCTTTTTTAGACTAAAATCCTTTTTTCTCTGGTGTCCAGGATATATTTTATTAGTCTTTATAGCAGGATTTGTAAAAAACAGGCAATACGATTAACGTTATAGGAACTTCAACCTGTAGCAAAATTTACGACCCTTTTTTTCTCACATCCTGCATCCACTGTTCTAGTCGTGTAATCAGCAGATCTCTATCAAAATTGGTCTCATAATATTTTCTCCCCCGTTCCCCCATAGATCGCCGTTCCTCCTCCGGCAGATGGAATAATTTCAGTACAACTTCCGCCAATCCCTGGCCATTTTCAGCATTGGTGACAAAACCGGCATGAGCGTCTTTTATCACACGGGCGCCTTCTCCATTCAACGCAGCAATAACTGGCTTGGCACAGGCCATATAACTCTGCACTTTGCTGGGAATAGTCTGAGCAAAGACATCGTCGGCCTTTAATGTAACGAGCAGTGCATCGGCTGCGGCAAAAAAATATGGCATTGATTCGGCTGGGTAACGACCTAAAAATGTAACATTCCCGTCAAGCCCGAACCTTTGAATTTCTTGTCGCATCCATAGAGATTTACGGCCATCACCAATGAAAATCCATTGAATTGCCGATTCAGCTTTCAGTCTATTGGCAGCATCAACTATGGTTCCCAGCGACTGCGCCTCACCGAGGTTCCCAGCAAAAATCACCCGAAACCCCTTAGGTAAAATCTCATCCTGTGACACTATCTCCGATGTTGCCAATGGCTTATAAAAAGATTCGGCCCAGTTAGGAAAGTAAAAAATTCTTTTCCGTTCTGCGCCTGCCCGCCGTGCTGGTTCTATAAAAGATTCCGACTGTACCAAAATCTGATCGCAACGATGGTAAATCCATTTGACCATACTGCCGACTGTCCGCAGAACAATTGGCGAATCAACTGCACCCGCAGCATGTAAACTTTCCGGCCACAAATCCTGTACCCAAAATAACATCGGCGCTTTTTTCAGCCAACGCATCAGGGCGCCCGGAAAGCCAACAGACACCGGTGAGGGTTCATAAACAAAAATAGCATCGAAGTGTTGGTATCTTAGGCGCCAAGGCCCTAGAAAACAGGAAGACAAGACAAAAGAAATATAATTCAGCACTAACTGCCAGCCTCGCCCCTGCCGCCGCAAAAATATCGGCATTCTATATACATGTACACCATCCATCTCTTCATACTGCTTTCTGAACCAGGTATAGCCATGAAAAAGCTTACCATCTGGATAGTTCGGCATACCTGTAAGCACAGCAATTTCGTGCCCTCGTGATTTCAGAGCCAGGGTGAGATCATTGATGCGAAACTGCTCTGGCCAGAAATATTGACTGATAATTAATATTTTCAAACTGGATTTTCCCTTGAGGGAATTCGCTGATCATTTTCTCTCCCATCAAACAAACCGCCGTTCGATAGTGCTTGTTATAGTCTAAGATAATGAAATGATGGCCCCAAAGGACTCCGGATATTTCAAAAGCCTAATGAGTGAACAAAATGTTCGCGAAAAGGTGGTGACTCTAACATGGCGTCATGAATACGAAAACCTAACAATTTATTGAGCCTCATTCACGGCAAACTTCTCATTGTGCAATTGTTTGTCCTTGTTGGGAAGTTTCCGGACCATAGATATTGCACCCATATCGGGCGTATATTCTGGGATAATGTCATGCAAGACTTCCTTAATTCCAAGGGCATCATGGACAGCGGCCCTGTGCGCCAGACCGCTGAGAAGTTTATCCAATTCCTTTTTTGATATATTGTTTCCCCGCAGAACCATGATTTTTTCATGTTTAGTGGAGACTATTCCTTCACCCTCGGTAATCAGTTCTTCGTACAGTTTTTCCCCTGCCCGAAGGCCAGTAAATCTAATTTTTATGTCTTTATCTGGCTCAAAACCCAACAATTTTATGAGCTCCCGAGCTAGGTTGACTATTTTGATCGGAGACCCCATTTTTAGAATAAAAATTTCACCTCCATCGCCCATTGCTCCAGCCTGAAGAATCAGTTGAGCTGCTTCCTCAATCGACATGAAATAGCGAGTAATTTCAGGATCTGTAACAGTAACCGGCCCACCTTTTTCAATCTGCCGTTTAAAGAGTGGGATTACCGATCCGGACGAGCCTAAAACATTGCCGAACCTTACAGCCATGAAGGTTGGGATTTTCTTTTTTACATTAGGATTATCAATAGCTCTTTCATTGCAGTAGGCGAGCATGAGCAGTTCAGTCACCCGTTTTGTCGCACCCATGACATTGGTCGGTCGAACCGCTTTGTCGGTGGAAACCAGCACGAAGCGTTCTACCTTATAGGTAATTGCTGTTTCGATAAGATTTTTTGTGGCAAACACATTATTAAATACAGCTTCCCAGGGATTGGTTTCTACCAGAGGAACATGTTTGTAAGCGGCTGCATGAAAAACTACAGCCGGGGTATATTCAGAAAATATTGCCTTCAGCAAGGTCTTGTTTTGTATTTTGCAGAGAATCGGGACATAGTTCAGAAACTTATGATCATGGTGAAGTTCCATCTGAATTTTGTAAAGATTTTCCTCCCCGGCATCCAGCAGAATGATTTGTTTCGGCTCAAACCTGATAATTTGCCGGCAGAGTTCAGAACCAATGGATCCCCCCGCCCCTGTTACCAAAACTGTTTGACCGGTCAAATAGCGACCAATCTCTTTTTGATCAAGATGGACCGCAGGGCGTCCAAGCAGATCTTTGTAGGCGATGTTACGACTGGAGGTTACACTTAATTTTCCCCTGATGATTTCCCCCATACTGGGCAAAACCTTAAATTTTGTCTTTGATTTCTGGCAAAGATCTATAATTCTCTGCATTTGCTCAGCAGAGGCCGAGGCTACGGCGATCAAAAGCTCTTCCGGGTTAGTCCTGACGATACATTCCTGCAGGTTATCCAACCCTCCGACAACAGGTATTCCGTGGATTTTCAGACCATGTTTTTTCAGATCGTCATCAACCAGGCCGACAACCTCATACGGCACTTGGACATTGTCCCTGATCTCACGAATTACCTTTTCGGCCGCAGCACCCGCGCCAATCAAAAGCAGCCGTATCTTTTTCGGTCTTTCATTCTCAGGAGCATGCCATGGCATCAGGTCCCTATTCTGCAGAAGATAGCGGATAGTACCTCTATGCATACACAGTAACAAAAAGGTAAAAATGCCGTCCATAAAAAAAACCGATCTGGAAAAACCGGAAAACCGATTTAAATAGAGAACCGACATGATAATAAAACCCGACGATACCGCAACAGCCTTCGTTATGTTGATCAGATCGGCAATACTTGTGTAGCGCCACATTCCCCTATAAAGCCCGAAGATGTAAAACACTGGAATCTTGGTAATAATTATAAAGGGAAGTACTTTTAGAATCTTGGGAATCTCCCAGGAGATGGACCAGTCGAACCGAACCAGATAGGCAAGAAAATGCGCTGCCGCGATTAGTGCTATATCGACCATGAGAACTATCCAGAAATTCCTTCTCAGGGCAAGAGTCCACATAAGTCTGGGTTGTTCGCACAAGGTCTTGATAAAATTGGTTTGCATAAAATAATCTGTTTTTAAAATGCCTTTGGGCATTTTTGCTGGTATTTACAGTTGGGAAGAGCGCGGTCAATGCACCTGCGACGCTTTAGCCCTTCTTTGAAAGGAACACCAATACATTAAAAGGAAAAGATGAACCTATAGTAACAGATTTGAAGCGTTGGATAAGGAGCGAAGGTTCTGTTCAATTATACATCGACAGATCATCTCAATCACCTTGCTAGGAGTTAGGATTGACAAACTCTGTAAACCTCCTCAATTGTAGTGATCCCTTGTATCACCTTCATCGCCCCATCTTTCTGGAGAGAAATCATCCCATTCTCGATTGCCCGCTTTTTGATCTGATTAGCATCGGAAGTCTGCAGCACAAGGGCTTTCATGTCCTGGGTCATGAGCAGCAGTTCAAAAATGCCACATCGGCCTTTATAGCCGGTATGATAACATTTTGAACACCCCCTGCCTCTATATGCTTTCCGGTCATGGCTCTCCTCTTCTGGAAAGCCGATTCTTTTCAGCAGTTCAGGTTCAGGGGTGTACTCTTCCTTGCAATTTGTGCAGATAATTCGCACCAGTCGTTGAGCGAGAATGGCATTGACAGAGGAGGCGATGAGAAATGGTTCAATCCCCATGTCTCGTAACCGGGTGATTGCTCCGGCCGAATCGTTGGTATGCAGGGTTGAAAAGACAAGATGCCCGGTCAAGGCGGACTGAATGGCGATTTCCGCAGTTTCCGTATCACGTATTTCGCCCACCAGAATGACATCCGGATCCTGCCGGACGATGGATCTGAGTCCAGAGGCAAAAGTCAGGTCGATTTTCGGATTAACCTGCACCTGCCCAATGCCGCTGATCCGGTATTCGATAGGATCCTCAACGGTGATGATATTGATATCCGTGTTGTTGATCGAGGACAGGGCGGCATAAAGGGTGGTGGTTTTCCCGGAGCCGGTAGGACCGGTAACCAGGACGATGCCGTTCGGTGACCTGATCTCACGCTCAAAGGGTACAAAGCGATCATCAGGCATTCCAAGATCCGTAAGTGAAATCATGACTGTCGATTTACGCAGCAGACGCAAAACGACCCGCTCCCCAAAGGCGGTCGGCAGGGTGGAAACACGGACGTCAATTTCTTTGTTGGCGATTTTCAGTTCGATTCGCCCATCCTGGGGTAATCTTTTCTCGGCGATATTGAGCTTAGCCATGATCTTGACCCTGGAGATCAGGGCTGATTGCACATGCTTGGGCGGGCTGAGCATATCATGGAGAATACCATCGAGTCGTTGCCGAATTTTCAGGCTGTTCTGGTACGGCTCGATATGGATATCCGAGGCATTGTCGCGTACCGCCTGGGAAAACATCAGGTTGACCAGACGAATGACCGGAGAATCGCTGGTATCATCCAGCAGATCACCAATCTCCTCGATCTCCGAGAACAGCCTTTCCGGATCCTCATCATCAATATCCTGCATCACCTCGTCCGCTGAGGACTGGGTCATGTCATAGGCAAAGTTGATCGCGTTAAGAATTTGCTGGGAAGGCACCAGGACGGTTTTTGTTGTCTCACTGTCCAGAATTCTCCGCAAATCGTCGAGGGATTGAAAAGCTGTGGGATTGTTTATGGCGAAAAACGACTCTTCGGAGGTGAAAATCGGGACAATCTTGTGCTGTTTAAGAAAACTGATCGAAACACGTTCGGTGAATTCGGTCTTGATATCCGGAGGCAGAGATTTTCGAACCTCCATATCGAACATCATCCCAAGCACCTGGAGAACGGTAAATTCGTCAAGTTCTCCATTTTTGGTGAGTATTTCCCCGATCAGGTCATCTCCTTCTTTTTGAGACTGGAGAGCCTGTTCAAGAGCCTTTGAGGCCAAACCAAATTCCTCACTGAAAAAGTCACCAAATTTCTTCATGCCAATTCAATCACCAAACTATTACTGTAACAATTATCCCAACATCCTGTAACGCAGTGGCTTGATTCCAGGTCGGCCGCAAGCTACAGAGGAGATAATTTCCTTTATCAAGGTAGAGCCAGCTCCCTGCGATTTTCATTAATGCATACCGCTCGACTTATGAATTCTATCGATGTTTTCCTGGGCCAGCTTCCTCAGCGGCACCCCTTTTTGCGACGGGTCGCCTGCCCCGTCGGCTACGGCTTCCGGACTCTTATCAACCACGATCTGGTACAGCTTCAATGCCTCTTTCTGTCTGCCTTCCTTCTCATAGATGACTCCCAGATTCATCAGGGCAAAGGGGTTATACGGATCGATACGCAAAGCTTCACGAAAATAGTCCTTGGCTGTTTCCAGTTCTCCTGCATGCAGCTTGTCATATCCCTCCCGGGTAAGCGCCATCGCATCTTCGGGGTTTTCCGGTCTATGCATCTCACTTTGCACCGCGGGCAATACCATCCCCATCTCGTTTTCTTTTTTCAGGGTGACAGCCGCAATATTTGCCGGATTACGGACGATGCGGGGAGTGATGAAGATGAACATATTGGTCTTGGTGTTGAGCGTCGAATGAGTTCGGAACAGCCAGCCCAGAACCGGAATATCACCCAGCAGCGGCACCTTGGTGTTGGTCTCGGTTGCATCGTGGCCAATAATACCACCAATTACCACCGTATTGTTATCATTGAGAATAACCGTGGTAGTTGCCGCCCGTTTGAAGGTGGTAACCTGACCATTATCGTCAATCGATTTAACCCGTGTAACCTCTGTATCAATTTCGAGCCGCAGGATATTAGACTGGTTGATATGGGGAGTGATCGACAGTTTGGTCGCCACATCCTTGTATTCGAAGGTGGTGAACACCAACCCTGTAGTATCGCCGGAAGTATTATCTACCCGGGTTTGAAAAGGAATCGTTTCGCCAACAGTGATCTCAGCCTTTTTGTTGTCCATGGTCAACACCTGGGGCGTCGAAATGACATTGACGTCAGAATCAGATTTAAAGGCGTTGACCACTGCCCCGAGATTGGAAAAATTAACGCCGCCGATATTGATTCCTCCCTGGTTCAAAACGCCCAGTGTCAGTCCGTGAGCTATGCTCGGATTAGTGGTATCCTGCAATCCGTTTAGCAGGGTAGGACCGCTGGAACCGCTAAAGCCGCCAACTACGTTGCCTCTGCCGGTGGTCCCGGCGGCCAGCCATTCGACGCCGACATCAAATTGCTTGTTGGCGCTTACCTCAAGAATGAGTGCTTCCAGGTAAACCATCCTTCTCGGGATATCGAGCTGTTTAATTACATCCTCCAGTACCGCGTACTCATCCTTTGTCGCGGTGATGATGAGGGAGTTTGTCTCCTCGTCCGCCCATACCTTCACGTCCTTGGAAATTGCCGCCGCCTTGCCTTTGGCGGCTTCGTCCTGTGGCTGTGTCTGGGACAGATCACTCAGAACCTTGGCCAGCTCAACCGCTGTTGCATTCTGTAAATAATAGACATGGATATTCCCCTCGGCTCGCTGTACCTCGGTATCGAGGATGGCGATCAGGTTTTTGACTCGCCCAAGGTCGCTGGCATTACCAAGAACAATTAAGGCGTTAACTCGGTCATAGGGGACAACCTTTAATTCATCGGCAGAGAGCCTGGCCACTCCCGCCCGCTGCGGCCTGGTACTCTTTTGATAGACGGTGGTCAGAATCTTGGCAACTGCCTCCGCTGAAGCGTTTTGCAGTGGAATAACTGCCACTTCCTCTTCCCTGGATTCAACATCAAGAACCTTGATTATTCTCATAAGTTTTTGAATATTGGACATGGTCTCGGTAATTATCAACATGCCCGAGGGTTCATGGGAAATAATGACCGAGGTCTGGGAGACAAGGGGTGTCAGGACCTTTTTCAGTTCGTCCGGAGAACTGTGCTTCAAAAGGACGAGCTGGGTGACAACCTTATCCTCAGGAGTAGCCGATGCCCCGGTTTTCATCATCTCCAGGTTTTGCGACCTGGCACGGGCGGAGGGCATTATCTTGATGACCGATCCCGCCTCGACGGTGGTAAAACCATGTACCTCCAACACCGATTCAAAAACCCTGTAGGCTTCTTCTTCTGAAATTTTTGTCGGGGAAAGAATGGTCACATTGCCCTGCACAGCTTTATCAACCACAAAGTTTTTGCCGGTCAGCTCGCTGATGTATTTGATAAACAGTTGAATGTCGACATTGTCGAAATCAATGGTAATAAATCGCTGACCACTCTGTCCTGCGTCAGGCAGCGGCTTTGGTAATTCCGCGGCAGCCCCAAGGCTGCAATTGAGTACTACCCATATACAGAGAATAACCACGCCAAGTAGCGAATTTCTAAGCCTGCTCATGTATTCTTCACCTTCAGTTTTCAGGATTGTTATCTCGCCTGTTCATTGATTTCTAATTACCCGAGATGGTCGAACCGCCCGAGGTCTGTTAATGACCCTCCTTGGCACCCCCCTCGGAGACACTGGGGGACGGGCCACCGGCACCGTTCTGTTTACCCTCGGTGAAACGCGACGGGGCACCGGCCTGGCAGCAGGGAGGACTCTCGCACCAGGAGCAGCATAACTCGACCGCACTTTTTCCGCTTCACTCATGTCAAGCATTTCATCTTTGCCATTATAAATAAGGATAACTTTACCTCTGAGAATCTCTTTGACGATCGCCCCTTGAATGGTATCACCCTTTTCATACAATTCTTGTTTTCGGGTGCTGTTATCTAAAATTATGGCTCGGGCAACCTCCTCCCCTCCATCTACTGTACCCATCAACACAATGTTCAGACTTGTTGCCTGTATATCTTCGACGTTTTCAGAGGCAGCAACCGGTACAGCAGGCTCGCTTTTTCCCGGAGGGGGGCCAAAAAGGTTCCTGCGTAAAATTACATGGTAGTCCTGATTGCCTTTCTTCCCGTCCTTCACCGTCGATTGTGTCTCAATCTCAGCGGTTTTTACGGTCGTTGCCTTTTCGACGGGCAGTCGCAAAGCAAAATACTCCAAAGCCTGATACCCTCCCTCGACTACGCCTACACACAACAGGGTAATGAGAAGAAACGGAAATATGTCAGTTATGCGGGCTGCCATAGGATCACGTACTAAATCTGAATAACGGTCTTTTCACGGTACCGCCCAGCTTAAAGGGCAGAACCTTCATCTTGTATCGTTGTAATAAACGCTGAACAAACTGTTGTTCCCTTGGATGACTCTTTAAAAAAACATCAGCGGGGTCCAGATGACCGCTAAAGAGAATGGAGCTGTTCAGGAGCGGAGAAGCCATCCGCAATTCCCCGGAGAAATCGGCGACGAGGTCCTTACCCTGCAATGTCCCATCGGAAAACTTGATAATACTATTTTGCTGAGTCACAGTAACAGTAAGCTTCTCGAAGTCAATGTTAGACAAAGCGACGATCGGCTGAACAAGCATCATGCTGCCGTCAATTATCTCGATCTGCCCCTTGCCGACACCATCACTCGGGTTGCTGTTTTTTCCCTGATATGTCCCAAAAAATTCGAAAACACCGGATATTTTTTTATTACCAAAGCCGATGCGTTCGGCAAAATCCCCCATCTGAAATCCATGGAGATGAACATCTGTCAACTGAAACCCCCCTGCCTGTCTATCGATATCCAGTTCCGCCGCGAAGTGCCCGGAATACATCTCACCCTTTAAAGTAAATGCTCTCCAGAATAGCGGCAGCTGCGGCGAAATCACCAGCTGACCAACGACCATATCCGACTCCTGACCGTCAATGACCCTACTGATATGGATACTTGTCAATTCTGCGGACAGGGGAAACCCATAACCAATATGCTCAATACTGCAGGTGCGGCCGGGCAATAACCGTTCAATGGACTTTTCACAATATATTTTGAATTTTTCCGCCGGAAAACGCACATACAATAACACCGCCGTAAGCGCCAGGGCGAAGACAACATAGAGCAAAGAGCGAAAGGAAAGAAGTGAACGGATCATGGCTATCCCTTTTTCTCAAACGTTACGATCTGCAGGATCGAATCAAAAAAGCCCTGCGTATCACCGCTTTCCTGAATGGTGAATCTTCGTATGAAAACCACATTAGCCTCCGACTCCACCAACCTCAAAAACTCAACGAGCTCAGGGAGGGTTACCTTCTGCAGTTTCATCTCCACCATTGCTTCATTCAGCTCATCTCCTTCCACCATCGATGGTTTCATGTACTTTATCTGCTTTTTTATTTCTGCTTCGCTTGCCTGTTTATCCAGAAAAGTAAAAAGAGTGAAGCCGGTCCCACGTTGATCAATTCTGGTCTGAATGGTGCCCTCCTCATTTTTCAGGGTGTGGTACTCCTGCTGCAGCTGCTTGATCGCAACCAGGTCCTTCTTTTTGCTGGCTATCGATTTTTCCAGATTACGCCGGGCATCAAGCACAGGGATGATCACCAGTTGTAGCACCAGTATACAAAGGACAAAACCGACACCACCGAAAAGTACCCATCTTTCACGACTGTTCAGTTTTTCAATCCCTGATTTTTCCCACAGCTCTTTCAGGTGTATTTTTTTGACCCAGGAAACCATAATTATTGCCGTGCGAGCTCCAGTTTGAGTTCGAAGTTTACCTCATCCCCTTGCAGCGACTGATTAGCCGAACTGATCGTTACATTTTTAAAATATGACGACTTCTCAAGCTCCTTCTGCACATTATCAACCGTATTGAAATCACCAGTGACGGCCTTCACCCGTATGGTATCCATATCGGCTACCATGCGCACAACCTTCACTTGATACCTGACCGGGATCCGAGCCGACAACTCGGTGAGCAGTTCAATGATGGTGTACGAATTGCCGTTGGCGCCACCCGGACTATACGTAGCCCTGATCTCGTTGTTCTTAACCTGCAACTGCTGGACGGGATTGACAATACGGTTCACTTCCGGCAGCGTCTGTTTGAAAACGCCGACAATCTGCTGTCGCAGGCGCTCCTGCTCCGTTTTCAGCCTCGAATAATCATATCCCATATAGATCACGGCGCCAAGGATAACCAGCACCAGCGGGATGCCGGTTTTCAGCAGCAGACTGCGATATTCCAGGAGAGATTTTCTCTTCCTGAAATCATCTTTGCGAAAATTGAATCCCCCGCTCTTTTTACCATGCTTGATAACGTGTGCAAGGATTCTGTCCATCAGCTCCGGCCGATAATGGCTGCCAATTTCCGGCTGAATTTTTATGAACGGCTGCACACTCTGACTGAAATTTTCAATGATAACTCCGTCCAGCCTCGACGACAGAGCCGGTGAAACAATTTTGATATGTGCCTCCGACCCTGTCAAAAATACCTTGTAATTCGGATTTCTGGTATCGAGGAGCTGTGAGGCGAGCATGGTCTGGGTTACATTCTGAATAAATGCGTCATCCACAACAATGCGGCCGTTTATCTCCGGATGGACCGACAGAGAACGAATCAGGGCGACCCGTCCGTCTGGGACGATAAATATGCTTGCCCAACGGGAACCAATATCGAGCAGGACAAAGTTTTCCTCCACCCCCTCGGCAATGTTAAAGGCAGCCGAGAGACCGCTGATGCCGATGCTATCCGGATTGATTCCCGCTCCAGTTAACATGGAGAGTTGCGCCGCCAGAAATTCCCTGCTGATCATCGCCGCGACTATATCTGTCCGCTTCGGTTCGATTTTGGCCACGATGAAATCGATGAGCAGACTGTTTATATCAACCGGGCTATGATCTACCAGCTCAAACGGAAGAGCCTGTTCTATTTTTTTTCTGTCCGAAAAGGGCAGAGAGACATTTCTGAAGGAAAAGAATTCAGCGCCTAAAGTGACAAGACAAGGTCCTCCGGTAAAACCCGTTTGTTCTTTGAGTTGTTCGATTGCATCCTCAAAAGACTGGTTCGCTGTATCAGCGACACCGCACCCGGTTACAATGGTGATTTTGGTGCTCCTGTCCACCATCGTTGCTGCAATCGTATCTTTGTGGATATCCAGGCAAAACAAAGCATCCGCCATACATCACTCCATCTTTTTCCCAAGCAGCTTGATCTCACCCTCGCTTGAGCGCTGAACGACCGCCTCGACGCTATGCGTCAGGGTATTAAATTCTCCCGTGGCCATTATCTGAAAATAGGTGCTTGCAATAGTTAGTAATTGTTCATTTATCACAATATCACCCGGCCAGCCATTAATATTTTTATACCAGCCCACAGTAGCCAGACTTTCTTCATTGGTTTTGTCTCTTCGATACTCGTCAAGCTTCTCGAGCAGGTCATCGCTGATCAGAGGATCCAAACTCTTTATGAGGAGTAGTGGGGCGGTATTAAGATTCACTCTGCCGTCGTCACCTTTTACAGTGAGAAAATCGGCCAACCCCCTACTGCCCTCCGCCCCAAAGAGAAGTGCCGGGGTGATTCCTTTAACCAGCAACAACTCCTCAAGGTAGCGGACCGGTCCGTTTCTGCAGCTATATGGTTTTTCCAGGGACTGGTAATAGCTGCTCTCTGCACCAAGATCGGATTCCTGATCATCTTCATCGATCCAATCAACCAGAGAATCGACTATGCTTCGAGCCTCTGTTTCATCTTCTATTGGGAAAAGGCCGGACATCAGCAGACTGAGAAAGACCTGACGGACCTCAGCTGCATTACCGCCACCACCGTCATTGTCCGCAGCCCCGTCTATAGCCTCGTCCACAGTCTCGTCCGTGCCTGACCCCGGATTGCTGTTTTTTTTCGGCGCCAGGCTGTTGACCTGCAGTCTGCCTGACAGGTCAATTACCTTTACCCGAAGGTTGCCATCGGGGAACCAGCTCTCAAATTTTTCTCTTTCCAATGCGCCCCAGCCATCCAGGAATGAATCCGACTTGCTGGCCTTGCTATCCTCTTTAAGCAGCGCCAGGGCGATATTTATCCCTGAGTCGGCAATAACCCTCAGCTGATTTCCAACTTTATAGTGATTGGCGACGAGGAAGTTTTGCCAGGTTGTCTTATGATACTGGACGGTGACCGCGATGAGCAGACTGATAGTCATGACGGTTATAAGAAGCGCCATCCCCCGTTGATCCTGCCAACGCATCTTTCGCTCCCCTGCTTTTTTTAATTTACCACCTGACACCTGACACCTCATCCCGCCGTGCTCTGCATTTTACGGCAGAGCTACAGCAGTTCGAAAAAGAGTACTGCTATCACTTTCCGCTGACTCGGCAAATTTCAATTCAATGTAGACAAGCGCCGGAAACGGCGATTCCTTCGAGGCAGCGTTGCCCGACGTCGGCACGACCTCATCAACCTGCCACTCTTCGGCTTTATCGCCATCCCTGCCGAGATAGGTAAAGCTGATTTCCCTTAGGCCCTGACACATAAGGCGTTTTTGTGCTTTCCCGCTATCCGCCCCAACTCCCGGTAAAAGTGGGATCTCCGACCGATAAAGATTCAAAAGGCCGGTTTTATCATCGGATTCTGCCTGATATTGAATCAGGGTCTGACCGGCATGGAGATCGGATTTTCGCAGGATCAGATGGGCCAGGGAGACAAAGGCCAGGCTGTCTCCGTGCGCACCGGCTAATTCATGGGTTTCTCCTTTAAATTCCCCGCCTGTGCCGGTTACCAGAGAGCCCAGATCCTCAGCTAATCTTTCCACGACAACACGGGCGTTTTTGGCGATGACCAGCCGGGATTCGGACCCGTGTATAATATGAAACGTCGCACGATATGAGCCATATACCGAAGAAATAACTATGGCAAAGATAAAAATGGCAATGAGGATTTCAATGAGCGTAAAGCCCTTCTCCCTTTCTCCGGCATTAGACCATAAGGAGCAATTTTTCCCTGATTTTTTATTGCTCTTAAAATGTAATCCTTGGAATGCCATCCTTATGCCAGCGGTCAAATTTGTCGAGCGTTTCAATGGAAGAGGACATTGCTCATTTCCCGACAGACACTCTCTTGGCAAATAATCCAAAACTCTATCTCTGCCAGCGACCATAGTATGTCAGCGAATAATCAAACTTCGTTTCACTCCATTTCACCGTCAGTACAACTTTTTGCAGTGGTTGTTCCAGGTTTTGCACGGCTTCCAGGTCATTAAAAGTTGCATTTTCGGTCTCAATCTTCCAGCTGTAACCGGGAAAATCCTCACCAAAATTCCCTTCATCATTGTCCGGCGTCTCGCTGCCGCTTTGCAGCTCGGCCAGTTTCCCGATAGCAAGCATCGGAGCAAAGGTGTTGAACTGCGCCTCTGTAGCGTAAGAAAGACTCCTTGACTGGGACCCGAAGAGAGCGACCAGGGCAATGGCAATTATCGCCACGGCGACCATTACCTCCAGGAGAGTAAAGGCCTTTTTGTTGCGAACCAGCGATACGGTACTTCTCGGCATAGCCATCACCACTCTCAGTCCTTAGAAAGGAACCTCCTCGTCGGATACCAGCGCGGGATCGATAAACGGATAGAATCTGACGTTCAGATGCTGCCCATCCTTGTCTTCAAGCCGAATGATCGTGTCCCCGATATACCCCTGCTTGCCGATCCAGATGACTATCTGATTCTCTGATGAACCGCTGTCGGCACTTACTGCAACACCGGTAATTTTCACCACGTCGGGAAAGACCAGTTCCCGTTTGTCAGCAGTATCGGTATCCTTGTTTTCCTTTGCCCCACGCTCCTGTTCGTACCAGATCTTATTCTCCAGCCGGTCGATATGCAGCAGATAGGGTTGCTGCGTGCGAACAGCCAGCTCCCTGATGCCCGTTACCAGGCCAATCAATTTTCTGGTGGAATCTTTGAGGGGATCGGTGAAAAAAGTGGTGCGCAGGGACGGTATACTGAAAGCAAGCATGATACTGATCAGGGCGGTGACCACAAGCAGTTCGATAAGGGTGAACCCCTCCACCGCCTCAGCCCATGCCCGCCTGGCCAAAGGCGGTCTCTGGAATAGCAGCAACATAGGGTGGGACTATTCGACGTCCCAGTTATTTATATCTTTTCCGTCCCCTTCCCCGCCGGCCTCTCCGTCTGCACCAAATGAACTGAGATCAAAATCTCCATTCAAGCCGGGACTGAGATACACAAAATTATTACCCCATGGATCGGTAGGAACCTTATTTTTTTCCAAATAACCTCCATCACGCCACTTGGGAGGCAGTTTCCCGATTGACGGAGGCTCCACCAGGGCTTGAAGTCCCTGTTCTGTTGACGGGTACATGCCGTTATCCAGTTTATACATCTTCAAGGCAGTGTCGATGGCCTGGATTTCCAGAGTCGCTTTAGTTCGTTTGGCCTCTTCCGGATGCCCCATAATCTTTGGCCCGATGTACCCGGCAAGAATACCGATGATGACCAACACAACCAGCAACTCGATGAGAGTAAAACCGGCCTCGCCTGCTGTGGAATGAACTTTTTTGTACAGATTGATTTTTATCTTCATATAGGTATAACCTGTGTTCTGCTTTAGATTTTAAGCTACATTTTTAACCAAGTCGACGATGACTTTCACCGTTAACGAGTAAATTTGTGCGGCGATCATTCCCGCTACTGGCCACCGGCACATTAAGAGATATAACATATTGACCAGATTGAAATATACACAACTCCTGGCAAAGATCCAAGATAGAATCGAGCTGGACGAAACCGGAAAAGACTTCTTATTTATCCGACCATCTGATTCATCTCAAAAATCGGCAACAGGATAGACAGCACGATAAAGCCAACTGCCAGACCCATGCCGGCTATCATCAGTGGCTCGATCAGCGATGTCATACCCATGATCGCCGTTTCAACCTCTCTCTCATAGGCCTTGGCAACCTTGTCGAGCATTGTTTCCAGGCTGCCGCTCTGCTCCCCCACAGCGATCATCTGCACAAACATAGGCGGGAACCATTCCGACTCGGACAGCGCATTGGTCATACTCTGCCCCTTTTGTATCTGCTCCATGGCGTCATCGATAACTTTCGAGACATGAACATTGTCCACCAGGGTCCGGACGATCTGCATCGAGGTCATGAGACCGACCCCGCTTTCCAGCAGACTGCCAAGAGTCGAAGCAAATCTTGCGAGAATCACCTTCTGCACTACAGGGCCGAAGATAAACATCTTCAGTTTGGCGAGATCCCAGAACGCTCTGCCCGAAGGTTTCAAGAGAAGATACCGCAAAGCCGAAAAAACGATAACAAGAAAGACAAGGACAGCCCACCAGTACATTTTCAGGAAATCACTGAGGCCGATGAGAAAAAGTGTCGGCAACGGCAAGACCCGGTCCATCTCGTTAAAAACCTGGGTGATATTGGGCACGATATAGGTAATCAAAATAAAGAGGATCGCCGACCCGATGACTGCCATAAAGATCGGATAGATGAGTGCCGCCTGCAATCTTCCCTTCAGGACCTCTTGTTTTTCACCAAAATCGGCAAGACGTTCGAGAACGATGTCCAGTGCCCCCGAGGCCTCTCCGGCCCGGACCATATTGATAAAGATGGAAGAAAATAATTTTGGGTGTTCCCCGAGAGCGTTGGTCAATGTATTCCCCTCATTCACCGAACCTTTAATCTGGGCAATCACCTTTTTCAGTATCGAGTTGCGGGTCTGGGCTACCAGGGAGTCAAGGCACTGGACCAGGGGAATACCGGCACCGAGCAGGGTTGCCAGCTGTCGGGTCATGACACTGACTTCCTCAGACTTGACACGTTCAAAGAGACCTCGGCCCCTTCCTCCCCGCCCGCCGGCTTTGCCTTCCTTGCTTCTGCTCACCGCAAGAGAAACGGGATATTTTCCCTGGGAACGGAGCTTGGTCCGTGCCTGGTTTTCACTGTCCGCATCGACTATCCCCTTGATATTCTTGCCTTTGGCATCAAGAGCATGGTATTCAAATACTGGCATAGAGAGTCATTGTTGAATGTTGTGGCCAAGCGGCCTGCTTTTCCCGGGTATCCACCAATTAATCTTTGCAATACCCTACGGTTTTCCACGAGAAAAACAATAAGAAACAAAGAAAAATGGTAAATAATTTTAAACCACCGTATAGTAATTGGTCAATTGTGAAAGGAGAATTCCGGAACATGAGCTGCGCTGTTCCGGAATTGCCATATTGTCCAAGGCTTACATAATGGTTGATGCGAACCCATGTACACACGCTATTTCGGCCTGACTGAAAAACCCTTTGCCATCGCCCCCAACCCCAGATACCTCTTTATGAGCGAATTGCATCGGGAGGCTCTGGCCCATTTACTGTACGGAATCAGCAGTGAGGGCTGCATTATCCTGTTAACGGGAGAAGTGGGCACGGGGAAGACCACCGTTTGTCGATGCCTGATAGATCAGCTGCCCGATACCACCGATATTGCCCTGATATTAAATCCAAAGCTGACTATCACCGATCTCTTAAAAACCATCTGTGAAGAACTGAAAATCCCAATCACAACGGCCTCCCCATCGGTCAAAACCTATATCGACCAGTTGAATGGCTATCTCCTTCGCTCCCACTCGATGGGCAGAAACACCGCCCTGATAATCGACGAGGCGCAAAATCTCGACATAGAAATTTTAGAGCAGCTGCGATTGCTCACCAATCTTGAGACCAACACCAATAAATTGCTGCAGATTGTTCTGATCGGTCAGCCGGAACTAAGACAGTTGCTCACCGACCCCAGACTGTCCCAGATTAATCAGCGCATTACCACCAGGTACCATTTAGCACCGTTGCACGCGGCCGATGTTACAACCTACATTAAACACAGGATTGGTATTGCCGGGGGCAACACAAGAAACATTCTGTTCTCTGAAAAGGCAATCCACTATGTGACAAAGATTTCCCAGGGAATTCCCCGAGTGATCAACATTCTCTGTGATCACGCACTGCTCGGAGCCTATGCGAACAACAGAGATCACGTCAGTCTGAAGATCATGAAAAAAGCGTCCCGTGAACTTTCGGCGCTGACCGGGCAGAAAAAGTATCCGGTCAACAGGCTGGTACTGGCATTCGTCTTGTTACTGGTGATGATTGGAGTACCGGTCGGCCTCTACTTCGCTGACCTTGATGACAATATCGCCCTGTTGAAACACAATGCCGTCCTGCTGCAGGAAACCATTCTGCCGTTCACCATTAGCAGGAAGACGGCGGTAACGCAGCCAGCCGATCCATCAGAGTCTCCTGTATCCCAGGAAACCGGACAGAAAAGTGACTTAAATACCCAGCCAATCTCAGCCGCTAAGGATTAGTTTCATGTCATATATCCTCGATGCACTGAAAAAATCCGACCGGGAACGACAGCAGGGAACCTCGCCTACCCTCTACGCCATACACGGCTCCGGTCCACCGGGAAGAGATTCCTCGGCATTCAGGCGGCATTTGATCGTCTGGCTCTTTTCCGGCATCCTGATTTTTGTTCTGGCCGGCCTTGGTTTTGTCTATCTGCTGTCCCGGCAGCATATAGCCAAGCCTCCAAGTGCAAGCGAAAGCCAGCCCCTGCAATCGCCTCCTCCGGAAAGGACTGCCAGCCGGATGCCCCAGGAAGACACCACCTCTTTGCCGCAGGTTATCATCAAGGAGAATAACCAGGTCCTACGCTCCATTCCCGTGGACGAGACGCCCCCCGATCCTCCAACGGTGGTACAACCCGAGACTTCGAGAACATTTCTTCCACTGCTGGAGGAGCTCTCGCCGGAAGTGCAGGCCAAGATTCCCAGCCTCAAGTTTGCCGGACACACTTACTCAGCAGAGCCCTCGCAGCGAATGATTATTATCAACGGCAGAATATTACGGGAAGGTGATATGATCACCCCCGACACACGACTGACGGAAATTACCTGGGAAGGGGTAATCATGACCTGCAGCGGCATTCGATTTCGGGTGATAACTAAATAGTGACATGGCCGCAGGTGGGAACCGGGACGGCGGGCGGCGACCGCAAAATACGGTACGCTTAAAAAAATCTGCTCTATTCGCTTTTGAAGATGGTATTGTATCCGGCAAATCTTATCATTGTCTTCGCCAGATGGGGTAGATGGAATAGAACACAAGATCCGGCAAGTCTGCCCGTTTCCTGAAGCACCGGAGTTATCAAGGTACTCAGCGCTTCCGGGCGGGGAACAAAATTTCTTTTCAGCAGGAGTCGAACGTTGATAAAGTCATTATTAGTGGTTCTCACTGTCTTACTTACTTTCACCACGAGTAGAGCGGAGAATGTGCTCGAGATAGATGAGGCGGGCCAGGTAAACGCGAACCTGCAAAACTTCTCCCTGGCAGAAGCTGCATCTTTTTTTCAAGAAAACTACTCGATTAAATTCATCGGAGCTGACGAGCTTTTCGAGCCCCAGATTGCGCTCAGTTTTAACAAGCTGAGTTTGGAGAAAGCGCTGAAGAAGATTTTCGCCAAAACGAATGTTGCATTTAAATATGATGATCAGGGAAAAATAACGGAGGTCCGCTTGCTGCCGACCAGCCAGAAGAGGTCTGTGCCGGTTGCAGCAAACAACCTTGTGAACCCTCCAGAACCAACGGTAACAGACGAACAGGAAAATCAAGCCCCGGACGCTACGGACGACACTGTCATTGATCAAGCTGAGCAGGAAACCCCACCCGACGATGCATCCGTCGAGACGGATTCAAGCCCTGAACCTGCCGATATTGCGGAAGAGCCTGCTGATGCTTCCGATGAAAATATTCCTGACGAGCAGCCTGAAGCTAATGAGTAGCTTAGAAATTTTTTTGTTCAATCACACCGCCACGATCACCACGGCTTACGGTTCACGGCTTTCTTCCCGGCAGTGATATTGAAAGACCAGGAAAACAAGCAATATCCCGGTCATGGCACCAAGGGTGTTGAGTGTGACATCCAAGAAACTGGAGGTGCGATTCGGCATCCATGCCTGGACAATTTCGATGGCCAGACTGAGCAAAAAGCAACCCGCCAGGATAAGGCCCCCAGCAGTTTTACGTGACGAAACTTTTAACGGCAGAACCCACAAAAAAAGCACTGCACCCAAGGGAACAAAACCGAAGAAATTCAGAGCCACATCATAGATGAACCACCGGTGTAAAGTGAAGTCTTTCCATGGCAACGCCAGAAACGATTTTTTCAGGACCACCTGCTCCTTGGGAATGCGCAGATCGTATCCCTTGCCGCTTTGATCCCGAACTATTCTTTCTTCAATCTTGTCGAAGGTATACAGAAGCAAAGGTTTTTCCACGCCTGTTGTTGATGCACAAGAGGGTTCCAGCCAATGACTATGGCACAGCTTTACCTCTTCCACCGAGAATGGTCTGCCGAAGATCGCCAGCAACGAAATCTCCCCTGCCCAGTTATGCTTGCCGTATACTGAATTGCCGAGGATCAAACGAATTTTTTTGCCGGCAGAGGGGAGTAAGAGCCTCAAATCTCTCTGTTCCTTGATGAGATGCCCGTCAAGAAACAGGCTTGTCCCACCGAGCCCCGAGGTCAAAACAAGTTCCGCGTTTTTGTCTTTGTTTAAGATATCGAGTGCGGTCAGTCGCGGTGCTTTTCTTTTATAATCGTAATCATCCCCATCCATGGCGACTATGGATGATTTCCACTGCCAGAAGGAAAACTGGTGTTGATCATCTCCATCATGAATCATGATTATCGGCTTGAATCCCTCTACATCCACACTTGCTGCCTTAATATTCATCGCAAGGGTGAATCCGCCTATCTCCCTATCACGCAAACAACTAAAATCGCCTAAATAAGCGAGACTTGGAGATTGCAGTCGCAGTGCTTTTGCCTCGGGTAGCCATTGAATATTGTTTTTCAGAGAAAACGCCTTAGGACGCAAACCATAGAACAGAATTCCCGAGACTATGGCTATGGTGAGGAGCAGTAACAAAAAGATGTGGCGTTTTTTATCAGATGACATTTTTCACAGTAAATTGATACTTCAGGTAGAAATAGCTCCATCCAAAGCCGCCAATTCGACGGCATCACAGCTCCTTTTGTTCATCTTTAACGCTTATCAATACCTTGTTTTTCTCTAAAGAGACAAGTGCTTTTACTTTTTCCAAGAGATAATTTATGGTTACCGGCACAAAGAAAGCCGCAAAAAACCTCCTTCATGACTACTTTAGGGTTTATGATCCAGGAAGCTCAAAGCGGAGGATACCTTGATGGCATGCAGTACAGTGATGTTTATCCTAAAATAGAGCAATGAAAATATCTTTTTTCGGCCATTTTTTTCCAGAATCGGCACCATCTGCCAGATGGACTCACCGGGAACAGGGCAATGCTCCGACCAACCCTGTACCCAAGACTACCTGTAAATTGATTGCCAGATGATCAATATATCTCTTATGAAAAATTCTCCATATCCGCAACTGTTCCAGCACATCAGGGCAATGGGCCATGTTGCAGTGGCCTTTTCCGGTGGTGTCGACAGCAGTCTGTTGAGCTATGTTGCCCATGAAGCCCTGGGCGGCAACATGGTGGCGATTACGGTAAAGACACCTTTTATTCCGGCCTGGGAGCTTGAAGAGACCCTGTCGTTTGCCGGTCAATACCATATCCCCCACGAAATCATTGACCTGCCAATCCCCGATACCATCCGACAAAACCCTCCGGACAGATGTTACCTCTGCAAAAAAGAAATTTTTACAGCGATTAAAAACTATGCCGGAGGACAGGGCATCGACACCATCCTTGAGGGCTCCAACAAAGACGATCTCGACGATTATCGTCCGGGGATGCGGGCCTTAAAAGAGCTGCATATCACCAGCCCCCTGCTCGATCTTGGGATGACAAAAGATACCATTCGAATGCTGTCCCGTGAGCTTACTCTTCCTACCTGGGATAAGCCGGCCTACGCCTGTCTGCTCTCACGCATCCCCTATCATACAAATATTACCGCAACAGAACTCGAACGGGTTGCCAGGGCCGAACAGGCACTTCGCAATTTGCAGTTGTTCGGCTCCAGGGTAAGAAGTCATGGCGACGTTGCCCGCATTGAGGTCCCGGTCGACAGGCTTGCCGACCTGGTGAAAACCGGGCTGCGAAAAAGGCTGGTCGACGAAATTAAAGCCTGCGGCTACCTCTATGTTACCCTTGATCTGGAAGGATACCGGACGGG